>Ga0209409_1001427_pt1 | contig 20602 bp, 12 predicted proteins | sample AD_JPNMR1_MetaG_FD_184424 | JGI IMG/M metagenome (GOLD analysis project Ga0209409, IMG submission 184424) | Active sludge microbial communities of municipal wastewater-treating anaerobic digesters from Japan - AD_JPNMR1_MetaG (SPAdes) (version 2) | ecosystem: Engineered > Bioreactor > Anaerobic...
TACTAAAGTACCAAAGATTTTCGTAAATTAAGCGAATTCGACATTGAATATACGCACCCACAATAATTTTGCCTGTATATGCCAAGTTGTTTTATTAACTTCTGTGCATCGTTGTATGAACTCGATTTTCTGTAAACGTTTGGTAGATACGTAACGTTTGCATCACTTGTACTCTTTGAGATCGAAATGCCAATTGAATTGATAAGTATCACATTCTTCTTCGGAGAGGCAGTCAACGTCGTTGAAAAAGATGCATAATTGTATTGATGAGCTATCTGTGCACTTTTTTCCAAGCGCAACCTAAAACATGCCTCGCATCTCTTTCCACCTTCTGGGTCATTTTCCATCCCGGCGACCTCTTCAAAAAATAGCTCTGGCTCATATTTAGTTGGCAATACATTTAAATCCCACAAATTTGCCAATTTTAGTACTTCATTCAATCTCTTTTCGTACTCCTCACGTGGATGGATGTTCGGATTGTAGAAAAATATATCTCCCCTCGCACCGGCTAGGTAGGATATGACCAAATCCGGTGCACAGCAGACATGCAACAGGTGGCAGTTATTGCTTCTTCTATCCATGTGCGTTCCTTCTTTCCTGCCCTCCAATTTAAAATACCTTCTTAGAGTCTAAAAGGAGTGTAACAGGTCCATCATTGTGAATTTCAACAAGCATATCTGCAGCAAAACGTCCACTTTCCACATGCACTCCATAACTCTGCACAAGTTTGATGAACTTTTCGTACAACTCCTTTGCAACATCGGGTGTTGCACTATCAGAATACGAAGGCCTTCTTCCCCTTCTACAATCGCCATACAGCGTGAATTGTGAGATAATCAACGCCTCGCCGCCCACATCGAGCAGTGATAAATTCATCTTACCATCTTCGTCACTGAAGATGCGCAGATTGACGCACTTCTCAGCCATGTACTTTGCATCTTCCAACGTATCGCCGTTGCCAACTCCCAACAATACAACGATACCTGCATCTATTTTACCAATAATCTGATTATCGACAGAAACCGATGCCTTCGTAACCCTCTGGACAACTGCACGCATATATTAACTTCGTACCACCTTTCTAACTCCTGGAATGGATGAGAAGAAATCGACAATCTCTTTGAATTCCTCGAGGGATTTCACCGCAACATTCATCGATATGACGACGAAATCATAGTCAATCGTCTCGAATTTAAAATTTCTGACCTCTATCTTCTTCTCCATCGCCTTTGAAAGTATATCAGGCACACGTTCTTTCCTATCTATCTCCATCTTCACTACAACACCAAATTGTGACGTTATATCGCTCCGCCAGAATGCCGGGAACTTCCTATCATTTCCCAAACCGATAACATTCTTGCAATTTGAACGGTGAATCACAATGCCACGCTTACTCGAGACCCCAACTATATTGTCACCCGGGATAGGATTGCAGCACTTGGCAAAGATGATATCAAGCGTCTCAAGTCCATCGACAAGGACCATCGAAGTTGGTGATTTCTTCTTCTTTTGCTCGATCTTTTTCTTCTGCTGCTCTTTGTAGCCGATTATTACCAACAATTCCTCTTGCGTAATCGACTTATCGCCGAGCCTGATTACAAATTCCTCTTCGTCAATCTGATGCAACGTTTGGTATTTCTTTATCTCTGGCTTTTGTAACAATTCATCGATCGACAGATTTGCCTTTTTTGCAACCCTTCTCAGCACATCTTTTCCGCGCTCAAGTAACTGTTCCCGTTCCTTCTCTTTGAAAAATCGCTTTATCTTTGCTTTCGTGCGCGGGCTCTTTGCATACTTAAGCCAATCAAGACTCGGTCCAGTTGAAGTTTTGCTGGTGATTATCTCCACCACATCACCGTTGTTCAACTGATAATCTATCGGCACTATCTTGTTATTCACCCTAGCACCTGCGTAGCGATGTCCAACTTCCGTATGCACAGCATACGCAAAATCTATAGGCGTTGCACCGTATGGCAGATGAATGATCTCGCCCTTTGGTGTGAGTACAAAGACCTCTGACATCTGTAATTCTCTCTTCAAATCGTCAAGACTCGTATAACCCTGAGAAAGCTCCTTGCGCCACTCCGTGAGTCTGACGAGCCACTTTTGCTTTACATCCACCGTTCCCTCTGCATCTTTGTAGGCCCAGTGAGCAATAAGTCCATATTCTGCCTCTTCGTGCATCTCATGGTCTCTTATCTGAACTTCGAGTGGTTCTCCAAATTGAGTAATGACTGTAGTATGTATAGATCTGTAACCATTTGACTTCGGCGTAGCTATATAATCTTTGAATCTACCGGGAAGTGGTACCCACAGACTATGCACAATACCGACGGCTGTGTAGCAAGTAGTCACATCCTTCACAATAACCCTTACACCGAGTAAATCGTACAGTTCATTGAATTCCTTTCCCTTCCGAACCATCTTGTCCCAAATACTGTAATAGTGCTTGTACCTACCTTCCACGAATGCATTTATGTTATGCTCTTGCAAAGCAGATTGCAGTTGTTGAATGTAGCTTTTGAGCCGCTCTTCTCTCTCTACCTTTTTCTGAGCCACCAAATTCTTTATCTTCTGGTATTCGTCGTAATGGAGCACTTTGAAACTTAGATCTTCCAATTCCGAGCGTATCACATTGATACCAAGCTTGTGTGCGATAGGCGCATAGACTTCAAGCGTCTCCATTGCCTTGTATCTGCGTTTCTCCTCTTCCTCCACGTAATCTATCGTGCGCATATTGTGCAACCTATCTGCAAGTTTTACAAATATCACACGCACGTCTTCCGCCATGGCAAAGAGCATCTTCTGGATCGTCTCTACCTTCTTCTTCTGCTCGATGTTTCCCACAGGTGCATTGATCTTACTAACCTTCGTAACACCATCAACGATCACCGCAACATCTCTTCCAAATGTTCCCTCTATCATCTCGTAAGTGACTCTACCATTACTATCTTCTATCGCGTCGTGCAAAATTGCCGCAATCAAACTATCTACATCCAATTTCAAAGATGCGACAATTTTTGCCACTTCTATTGGATGTGTGATGAACGGCTCGCCAGACTTTCTGTAAAGCCCTTCATAGGCAACCTCAGCCATCTCGATTGCCTTTTCGAGCCTCTGTACATCTGCTTCTTCCAACTTTCTTCCCAGCAACTTTTCAAGTTCCTGAACTATCTCTATCTTCGTTGTTTCAGTCGTTATCGTTCATACTCCTTTCGTTTCTTGATTATGGGTTAACTCAATAATAAAAGATAATAGAAGGCAGCTCAACGAATAAATGAATGAATTATATGACCAATCTCTTCACTGCGTCGAACTTCTCCTTATCCGCAACGTGAAGATATATACTTGTAGTGCTCAGATTGGAGTGTCCCAACAATTCTTGAACGATCTTAACATTGACATTGTTCATAATCAAATGAGTTGCAAAACTATGCCTCAACGTATGCGGATGTATATCCTTCATTATTCCTGCTCTATTTGCAGCCCGTTTAACGATCCTAAAAACAGTCGAAGGCACGAGTGGTCTACCGTTATGTTCAAAGAAGTATACTCTAGGTGCATATTTATTAACATACTTTTCAATGAGTGGTACAACATTCTCACTTAATGGTACCAACCTATCTTTATTTCCCTTTCCCATCATAACTTTCACGTATGCTGGATACAAAGAGACATCCTCTACAGTTAAATTGCAGAGCTCACTGACACGCAGTCCACAAAAATACAACATTGCCAAAATTGCCTTGTGCTTCAGTTCTCTTTCTTCATTGTAAGTATTTATCATCTTTCTTACTTCTTCAATCGTTAAGAAACTCGGAATCTTCTTGCGCAACCTCGGGTGTCTTATTCGATCTGTTGGATTTTCTTTCACTGCACCTATCAACATCATGTAATCAAAAAACACCTTCAATGATGATATATACCTGGATATCGTTGCTTCCGTAACTTTACCTCCAGTTATCTCGCCCTTCGATAATGCCTTGACAAAACTCTCCACATCACCTCGCGAGATCTCAGCGGGCATCTTGTCTATGTATTCGAAAAATCTACTTATATCCTTCATGTACGCCTTTATAGTATTATCAGAACTACGTCTCACATGTACGAGATAATCCTCAAACGTTTTGAGAATAACTACTGCTTCGATCTTTCTCACCTCTTGGCCATCATTCCTTTATTCTTCAAGCTCGCAATTTGCCCAAAGCTCATCTAAGAATCTCTCCCAAGTTGAGAAGGTCCAATCTTTCAGCTCATTGCATCATTTTTCAGCGTAGATGAGTTAATCGAATCTGAAGGACTGTTTTCATCTGGAGTGCTGGAAGAATTTGAAACGTCCAGTGCATCAAAAGATTGAGAGAGAGATTGGTAAGCCTTCTTTGCAGCATTCTTTTCCGCATCTTTCTTAGAATTACCAACTCCAGTTGCAAGTTTCTTGCCGTGGACGTACAACTCCACAACGAATTTACCGTTGTCGTCCATCTTTACTAGTCTATACTCAGGCAATTCTCTGTACCTGTCTTGCGTAATTTCTTGCAATGCGGTTTTGTAGTCGAATATACGCTGGCCTGATAAAAACACATCTATCTGCTGTGCAAATCTTTCACCGAAGACATCTACAACAGCACTGAGTCCACCATCCAAATAAATCGCCGCGCACACTGCTTCAAACGTGTCGGCCAGTATACTACTCCTCGTTCGACCGCCCGTCTTTTCCTCACCCTTACCAAGGAAGACGTACTTACCAAGATTGTATTCTCTTGCCAATTCAGTAAGCACTTCTTCGCTGGCAACGGCACCCTTCACCTTTGCCATATCACCCTCGTTTGAGTCTGGGTAATTTCTGTACAATATATCACAGACCATCAGTTCTACAACGGCATCTCCTAAAAACTCCAACCTCTCGTTGTTCTTTATCTCCCGCCCAAGCTGGTTTACTTCGTATGCGTAAGAGGAATGGCAGAAGGCATTGAACAAGAACATGGGATCTCTGAAAGTGTATCCGAGTCGTTCTTGGGCCTCTTCAAGTATTTGTCTTTCTCTGTCTCGTATGTCGTCCATTCACGCACCTCCACCACGTGAAAAGTTCTCAGTTTGTTGTTCCTTGATTCGTGCCATTGTACTTTTATTGGCACTGCAAATTCCGGTCTTAGTTTACCTTCTTCTACCCAGTATCTTGAATTCTCCACTCGATATATCGAAGGATTTGCGATGATATCCAAAATCAACGGCCTATCTGCTACGATGACTTCATCTATTACATCAATCTGTTCAAGCTCTTTAGCCAATGCATAGACTTCTTCCCTAAATGGTCTAACATTGACTACTGCAATGTTTTTCGACAACGGTCCTGCTATCTTCACATTTGCGATCTCATTTCCCGATGGAAAATAATCAAGCACCATCTCATTTGCAATTGCAGTTGCCTTTCCATGATAATTTGGATTCGTCATCGGTTTGAGCAGATGCTTCAGCTTACATCCTTCTCGAAGCGCATGCTCGCCAATTCTTCTTATTCTCACTCCGTAGTAATCTAGAAGCTTTTGTATTTCCACCTTTCCGATATCTCCCAGTGGGGCGTACATCCCATTGAAAAGTTTCAATCCTGTTTGGCCCCATGTATCTGAAGAATTAGACCCCGTGACAACGAGCCTGCCATCCGCATATCCGAGCACACTGCCCATCTTCACTTGCCTTGTACACATGTTACAAGATGGACCATACTTCCATATCTGCTCCTGCTGGCGATTGTAAACGAACGTGATCTTAAAGCCAAATCGCTCTGCAAAATCAGAGACAATCTCTAAACTATTTGAATACGTGTAAGGGCCATAGACAACGTGCACAAGCTCAACATTTTCCTTTCCAATAGCCTCGCCACACAGCAGTGCAGCAGCCGTGCTGTCCATACCACCAGAAAACGCCACAACTACCTTATTACCAAAATTGTTAACAGTTGTCCTTATCTCCTCTATCAACTTCTCAACATTTTTATCAACATCGATTTTGTCCATCCATCCATTCCTCACCTTTCAATTTACAGTCAAACATGTAGCAAACTTTCTTATGCTTTAGTATTTTATCATAATTTTACCATAAATCTTGTTGTTTTTGAATTCTGAAGTTATTTTGTGAAAATGCGATTTATCGCTTCAATCCGTTCAGTTTTTCAGACCGCTCGCGGAATATCGATGCAGATGTAATTTCCACAATCGCAGTGATGTATGATAGAATCTTCATATGGAGGTGAACAATATGCTATCAGACATCGAAATTGCACAACAAGCGAAGTTGAAAGATATACGGGAAATTGCAAATGAATTGGGAATAAAGGAAGATGAACTGAAACTGTATGGAAAGCACATTGCAAAAGTCAACCACAGAACGATCAAAAATTACGAAGAAAAGCCGAATGGTAAACTGATTCTAGTCACCGCTATAACCCCAACACCTGCAGGTGAGGGAAAGACAACCACGAGCATTGGGCTATCGATGGCGTTGAATAGAATAGGCAAAAAATCCATAGTCACATTGCGTGAGCCTTCGTTGGGCCCCGTATTTGGTGTAAAAGGTGGGGCGGCTGGTGGTGGATATTCACAAGTTCTGCCGATGGAAGATATAAACCTACACTTCACGGGTGATATTCACGCAGTAACAACGGCCCACAACCTAATATCTGCCATGATCGACGCACACATAAACCATGGAAACGAACTTGGCATAGATATACGCAAAGTTTACTGGAAACGTGCAATGGATATGAACGATAGGGCATTGAGACAGATCATCGTAGGACTTGGCGGTAGTGCCAATGGCTATCCGCGTGAGGATGGATTCATGATCACAGCTGCATCTGAAATCATGGCTACTTTGTGCCTTTCGAAAGATATATTGGATTTGAAACGCAGGATCGGTGAGATCGTAGTAGCCCAAAGTGAGACAAAAGGACTCATCAGAGTCAAGGATTTGAAGGCAGAAGGTTCAGTTGCTGCACTGCTTAAAGATGCAATGGATCCAAATTTGGTCCAGACGATAGAGAACACCCCCGCATTCGTGCACGGTGGACCGTTTGCAAACATAGCGCATGGTACAAACACTTTAGTTGCAACAAAGTTGGCGTTGAAACTATCTGATTACGTCGTCACAGAAGCAGGATTTGCTGCTGACCTTGGGGCGGAGAAATTCTTAGATTTCGTTGCACCGACGGGCAACCTGTTCGTAGATGCGGTAGTACTTGTTGCATCGATTAGAGCACTAAAATACCATGGTGGGGCACAAAAAGACAGCTTAGCACAAGAGAACGTAGATGCGGTAATAAAGGGAATGGACAATTTAAAGGCGCACGTGGAGAACTTGCAGAAGTACGGCATACCAGTCGTTGTGGCACTCAACAGGTTTGCAAGTGACACAGATGCGGAAATAGAAGCAGTCATCAAAAACTGCCCTGCAAAATGTGTATTGAACGAAGCATTCGCAAAGGGTTCCGAAGGAGCGATAGACTTAGCACAAGCAGTAGTAGATACTATAGAGAATATAAAGAGCAACTATCAACCAATCGTGCCGATGGATTTACCGATAGAGCAGAAGATAAACATCATAGCAAAGGAAATATACAGAGCAGGGAAGGTCATATACACAGATACTGCGAGATCTAAACTATCGATGCTCAAGAAAAACGGATATGGCAATCACCCTGTGATCATAGCAAAGACACAAAACAGTCTCAGCGACGACCCAAAGAAACTAAATGCACCGTCAGGATACGAATTCACCATTAGAGACTTCCAAATCAGTGCGGGTGCCGGCTTTGTAGTTGCACTCGCTGGAGAAATCATGCTCATGCCGGGTCTACCAAAGGTACCTGCCGCAGTAAACATCGACATAGACGAGAATGGTGAGATAACCGGATTATTCTAAGAACATGCCAACATCAAATCGAATGAACATCTGCATACTTAAACATATTCAAGAAAACAAAAGAATTTCATTATTTTCAACCGAAAAAGTGATACTCTTCACAAAAATTAAAGTTGATTAAATGCAGATACTAACGCATAATTAAATACGTAGTAAATATGCAGGTTACGGATATGGAAAATCGAAGGCTGGAAAACTCGCCAGCCACTAAAAAACCGAGGAGGGTGTTGAGATGAAACTAAGCACGGCAGGTAACCTCAAACCATTTGGCCCAATATATGAGAATGCTCAGAAGCAGTTCTTAAAAGCAGCAGAGATCATGAATCTCGATTCGAACGTTGGTAACTTCCTACTCTGGCCACAAAGAATTTTGGAAGTCCACTTCCCAGTCGTCATGGACGATGGCAGAGTAGAGATGTTTGAAGGATACAGAGTACACCACAACACGGCAAAGGGACCAGCAAAGGGTGGAATCAGGTATCACCCCGATACAAACCTTGACGAAGTTGCATCTCTTGCATTCTGGATGACTTGGAAGTGTGCAGTGTTGAACCTTCCATACGGTGGTGCAAAAGGTGGAGTAAAAGTTGACGTATCGAAACTTTCCGAACGAGAACTCGAGAAACTCAGCAGAAGATTCTTCTCTGAAATTCAAATGATGGTTGGTCCACAAAAAGACATCCCAGCTCCAGACGTAAACACGAACGCAAAGATAATGGCATGGTACATGGATACATACAGCATGAACGTTGGATACACCTCACTCGGCGTTGTAACGGGAAAACCAATTGACCTCGGTGGTTCCGAAGGTAGGCCAGAGGCAACGGGACGTGGCGTTTCCATAACGACAAACGAGGCATGCAAGGTAATTGGCAAAGACATAACAAAGGCAAGAATAGCAATCCAAGGATTTGGTAATGTCGGTTCCTACACCGCAAAGATACTGAACGAAGAATTCGGTGCAAAGATCGTTGCAATCAGTGACATCAGTGGCGGCATATACAGCGAAAATGGACTCGATATCAACGAACTCATTGCATACAGAGATTCCAACAAAGGCGTAATAGCAGGGTATCCAAAAGCTACACCAATCACAAACGAAGATTTACTCGAACTTGACGTAGACATACTCATTCCAGCAGCACTTGAAAATGCAATCACAGAAAAGAACGCAGACAAGATCAGAGCAAAAGTCATTATCGAAGCAGCAAACGGTCCAACAACACCAGCAGCAGAAAAAATGCTACTCAAGAAAGGCGTCCTTATCGTTCCAGATATACTTGCAAATGCTGGTGGAGTCACAGTCTCCTACTTCGAATGGGTACAAGACCTCCAGACATTCTTCTGGGACATCGATGATATCAGAAAGAGATTAACGAAAATGATGGTCAATGCATTCGCAGAAGTTTACAGAACGAAAGAAAAGTACAATACAGACATGAGGACAGCTGCATACATCGTTGCAATAAACAGAGTTGCAAACGCAGTCAAAGAAAGAGGATACTACCCCATGTAATATTTTTAAATTTCTTAAGTAGCGCAAGCAAAGAAAAAATTTTTGGAGTCCCTAAAAAAGGGACTCCATTTTTATACCACTACATGATATAATAAATCTATGATGGTTAGCATCACAAACTAACGTCGAAAATTACCGGTAACTATCAACAATCATCGATAATCAAGGAGAGGGGATGTCTCTTTGTGCTAAAGGAATTCATAAAGAAAAGATGGTATTTCTACATGTTTGGTATAATGGTGCTTGTCGTAATCGACTTGCTCCAACTTTTTGTTCCGAAAGTCCTATCACAAGCCATCAATTCTGTGGAAACGATAAAGGACATAAGCGAGGTAAAAGTCTTCGTATGGTCAATCATTGGCCTTGCGTTCGGCATGCTCGCTGGTAGATTCTGGTGGCGCTACTTCATCATGGGGACATCTCGGTACTTTGATTACATATCAAAGAAGTATCTATTTGATAAGATACTCAATCTCGACACCCACTTTTTCGACAAACACCGTTCCGGAGACATAATGGCCTACTTCACAAACGACGTCCCCATGGTTGAAAGAATGTTGGGAATGGGTGTTGTTCAGCTTACAGATGCCGTCTTCATGACCTTCACAACCGTGTTCTTTATGGCTACGTCGACCAACTGGAGATTGACCTTAACTGCACTCATTCCATTACCAGGTATAATAATCATTTCCTTACTCTTTGGCAGAATCATATTCAAAAGGTCAAGGCGCGTTCAAGATGTCTATTCGAACCTAAGCGGCTACACAGAAGAAACGATGGATGGCGTAAGAGTCATAAAGAGCTTTTCCATACTGCCGAAAATGGAAGAACTATTTGAAAAGCGAGCCAGAGAGAATTTCAATGCAAACATGGCATTAATCAGAATTTGGGGAGTCATGTGGCCACTCATCCATTTCGTTGGTTCATTGGCATACTTCGTAGTACTCACAGTTGGCGGGCCTATGGTCATCAATAACACGGTAACTTTGGGTGATTTCATAGCATTCAACTCATACGTTGGTATGCTCATATGGCCTCTGACAGCTTACGGTATGGTCATGAACACAATTCAACAAGGTAGAGCGGCTATGCAAAGGCTCGAAGAAATGTTCAGTGTAAAACCATTAGTTGAAGAGCCGCAAGACCCATTGCCACTAAACGAAATAGATACGATAGAAGTAAAGGGCCTAACATTTAGCTACCCGGGGACACAGCGTGAGGTATTGAGAAACGTCGATTTTGAGTTAAAAAGAGGGCAATTCGTTGGTATAGTTGGGACAGTTGGGAGTGGAAAATCTACGCTCGTCAAAGTGATAAGTAAATTGTACCCCGTTGAATCAGGGAAGATATTCATAAATGGAATGGACATAAACAAATTGCATTCAAGAGATATAAGGCGACTCATATCGTACGTTCCGCAAGAGACGTTCCTATTTTCCGATTCTGTAAGTCAAAATGTGGCGTTTGGTATGGAAAAGTACGATATAGAAAAGGTAAAAGAAGTGGTAAAACTTGCAGCTGTCGATGAAGACGTAGAAAAATTTCCAGAAAAATATGACACATTAGTTGGACAGCGTGGTGTCATGCTCTCTGGTGGCCAGAAACAAAGGCTCACCATAGCGCGTGCACTCATGAGAGATGCCTCCGTATACATATTCGATGACTGCCTATCAGCTGTTGATCCAGAAACAGAGCAGGAAATAATAAAGACCCTACGCGAGGAAATGAAAGGCTCGACGATGATCATAATCACGCACAGACTCAAAGTGCTCCAGAACGCAGATATCATATATGTACTTGATCAAGGCAGGATACTCGAAAAGGGCAACCACTACGAACTACTCGAAAATGAAGGCCTTTATGCGAAAATGTACAGAAAACAACTCGTCGTTGAAAATGATGTATAATGATGTACAATGAAACGATTCGTACTTGAGAACTTCCCGTTTTTTCTTTTATAAAATTGAAACTTTTCTATCTTTTTGTGATAGAATAATTAGAGTCGGTTGAAACAAACCGAATTTTTTTGTTATCTCTGGGGGGATTGGAATGAACGAGAGCACCTCTTCTTATCTTGCATTACTAATACTCTTGATCTTGATTACATCTTTCATTATTTACATCCACGTACGCGTAGTCAAGAAAAGAAAAGATGACCATACTGAGAAAGAACGATTTTTGAGCATGTTTGGAAGCGTCATCGAAGCTCAGAATCTTGGTCTAGTAATATGGGATAAAAAGGATATCGTCTACATCAATGCCAGAATAATTGCACATCTAAAAGATGCACAGATAGATATCAGAGATAGGCAACAAGTACGGAAACTCCTTGAAAATCCAGATAGCAATCTACTCTTCTACGATGTACTGGGAACAATTAAAGAAAAGGCAAATGTAGACGAAGATTTCACACAAGTATGGACAAAAGAGATCGAGAAAAAATTCATTGAAGTCACATACATGAGGAAAAACTGTATAGGTCTATACTACAACATCGTCACAACAAGGGACATATCGATGGAGTTCTCGGTTATAGAGAACAAGATACTAAACGAGCTCATAAACATACTATCCGAAGAGATATCGAAAGACAACATTGACTTGAAAGAAATTGGGGAAAAGATAAGAACTTTGCTTGTACAATACAGCCTTGTTGACATATTCGCAATAGCACTTCTTGAGCCCAACGGAGAGATATACTATCCATATTTCAAATATGGCGATACTGATGATAGAAGTGGCATGCGATATAGCTCGGAAAGAAAGAATTTTACAAGATACGTCATAGATAAAGGAATGAAGACACTTATTCGAGATTCCAAGAAGAACGGAGAACTACCAGATGGGTATAGAGTATTCACAATATACGACAAGGCATTCACAGATTACGGCGTACCCATTATCTACAGAAATATTTCAAGAGGTGCAGTACTATTCGAAAAAACCGGTGTAGATCAATTCTCTGAATCGACAATCTCACTATTCGATAAAGTCGCCAGCATAATAACGTTGGCACTCAGTTTTGTAGACACCCTCCAAGAAGTACAGTACGAACGCAAGCGATTCTTCGAACTATCCATAAAAGATTACCTCACTGGTGCATACAGCCGAAGATTCCTCGAACAGTACCTTGAAAAAGAAATGAACAAGAGCAAACGGACAAATAGACCTATATCTGTCGTATTCATAGACATAGACAAATTCAAAGAGATAAACGACAAATTTGGACATGTCTACGGAGATGTTGTACTTAAAACATTTGTAGAAGTAATAAACAGGAATATTCGCGCAATGGATTTAATAGCACGCTACGGTGGCGACGAGTTCATACTGGTCTTCCCGGAAACTGACATCACACATGCACACAACGTCATGGACAGGATACTGGAATCGCTTTCCAAAGAGAAGATCTCCATTTCATTTGGCATCATCGATGCAACAGCTTTTGATTCTATCGAAGAAGTTTACAAAGAAGTAGACAACAGGATGTACGGTATGAAAAGAAGAAATGAGGGGTGTTAAGCTAATGCATGACTATATGGAGGTCACTCCATGCGACGTTTAGTACTTCCTTTGATACTCTTGATTGCAGCCATGACTCTCACGTTGAATTCCTGCATCCTCTTCAATCCAGCACCAATCTGGAAAGATTTACCATTACAGATAGTACCGTTGGGTCAGACATTGAACATCGACGTCTCTCAGTACGTTAGTGACAAAAACGACCAATACATCTCATTCAAGATCATCTCCGGCATTGGAGAAATAATAGACACTTCGTATGTATACACACCATCACCAACCGAATTAAATGACAGTTCGACAAAAGAAATAGAAGTAATCCTCCGTGCCACGGACAGCAGGGGTGCATTTGCTGACAAAATACTCAAGATCATCATCGTACGCTCGCCACTTGTCTCAAAAATTCCAGACAGTTACCGCACCGTTGGTCAAGAACTCACAATCGATATCTCCACGTATATCGAACTTAACCCTGATGAAATGCTCAGCATGCTTTCAGGACCGGGATTACTCAATGACAACACATACACATTCACACCTTCAGCTACCGGTACATACACAATCACACTCGGTGTATACAACGGCTCTTTACTCACCGCATTGCAACAATTCAACATCTACGTACTCGAACATACATTCCAAATCAACGTAAGCGAATACAACTCCGGTAGTTCAGTTGAAGGAGCACAAGTTGCGGCGTACGACAGAAACGGTAATTTGGTAGAGACAAAACTCACGGACCCTTCCGGTAAAGTGTATTTTGACCAGCAAACATACTCGAAATTCATCCTTACAAAGACAGGTCATGCAATAACGACAATAGAACTTGCCGGAAACACCGGACCACTGTCCATAGATGCAACGCTTCGTCCGTACGTATTTATACAGCCTGCAACAAACGATATAACACTACAAATTGAACTCTCCGATGAAGACGGCAAAGTACTGGAAAGCACCGAAGATGGCACATATAGCCTTGTTGATGACCAAGAAATTACAGTTGAAGCAACTGCCACATCGATTGCGTTCCCCATATCCCACATGTACCTAAAAATCGGCTCAGTCCCTGGTGCAGAATATCTTTCATCTCCCCGATACTACGAAGAAGGGAACCATATTCAAGGACAAATTCAGCTATCGGGATTTTCAGGGTCCACCATACTCTATGTAGACGCATACGATAATAACGACAACAGATACCTATGCATCATACCACTCTCCATACAAAACTCAAAGCAAAATGCATCGAAACCATACATAGTAGAGCAAAATAGCAACTATTCCGTAAGATCATGCACAGTTAATGATGGTACCGAATACTATTCACATTCATCATATCAATCAAATCAAACCTCTACGCCACTTGGTGCACCTAAAGGAATGAATTTATACGTTGAACTGTACTGGAAAGCATGGGAAGACTCCGCTCAGAAAAGATACACCAATCCACCAGCCAGCTACAGAATCTACCGTTCATTCGACGGTATCAACTACTACCATATAGCAACGGTTCCACCGGAGCTGTCCTTCTACAGGGACTCATCGTCGCAATTAGAATGTGGAAAGCGTGTCTGGTACGCGGTCAGCAGCGTATATTCCTTTGGTGAATCCCCGAAAACTGTGCTTGGAAGCGTTGTTCCCCTGCCGATGGTGTACATAACCACAGTAAACCCTAGCGACAATGCAACGAACGTATCGACAACCCCAACATTCTCATGGCATTTCACAGGCCTTGAATCTTATAGCAGCGAAGTTACATATACATACGACCTTTGGCTCTATGATACAACCGTAGGTGAGAAACTCTTCTACGCATCAAAAGATGGATTAAACACATTTTCAACGACAGAAGAATACGTAACGATCGACTTCCCATCGTATCGATGGATTAAGTACGGATCATCAAATTACATAACCGCGCTTCAACCAGGTCATCCGTACGAATGGGCACCAGAGCTACTCGTTGGAGAATGGTTAGATGAGAAAAATAACTCACTCTCCGCGGCAATCAATTGCAACTACAATTCAAAATACCTTGCACCAACCATTCCACCAGAAAAATATTACCTTTTCGTCACTGGAAACAACTGAACACAAACCGAACATAATTGGAGGTAGCACATGCACAAGAGAATATACGTACTGTTAATATCAATTCTCATCTCAGCTCTTGGCTTAATAGTCTTAACATCGTGCACTACATCGGCAAAAACCTTGCACGATGCTAATTTGCCATACCTCAATTCCTTAGAGTACGCACACGAAGAGGGAAAGATACTCGTCGGATACAAAGACCAGACGGCAATTCAACGCCTCGCAGAGATCATCGATGGAGAAGTCCAATCGACCGATGAAGAACTGAAAGTTGCAACCATCGAAGTGGACAGCAGCATTCAAGCTACTTACGAAATAATCAAGCAAAATAAAGATTCACTCTATGGCATAGATTACATCGAACCAAGTTACAAAAGATACATTCCATACTTTCGTTCCAACGTCGTCAACAAATCAACGACCACAAACGAAAAGACACTTGCAAATTACACAGGAGAGGCGTTAGATCAATATCTTTGGGGAGCTAAGGCAATTGCAGTCAAAGAATCTTGGGAGAACGGATACTTGGGTGATAGTGTCATCGTTGCAGTCATCGACACCGGTATAGATGCAACAAACCCAGAATTGCAAGGTCAAGTTACAAAAGGATACTTGCCATCACTTCAAGAAGAGATACCAGCCGGGGAAGATTCATCCTACGGTGGTGCACATGGTACGCACGTATCTGGCATCATAGCAGCAAAGAGCGATGGTAAAGGTATTGTGGGAATTGCACCAAACGTTAAACTTATGCCAATCGTCATATTCTCACCATTCTACGTTGGAGACGACACCGTTGAAAAAGGTATCAAATGGGCAGTTGACAATGGAGCAAAAGTACTCAACAACTCTTGGGGTGGACCTGGATATTCACTTACACTCAAACGAGCTGTAGACTATGCACTCAAAAACGGCGTTACATTTATAGCTGCAGCTGGCAACGACACCTCGTATCAATCTTTCTTCTATCCGGCAAATTATCCAGGTGTCATCCAAGTTGGTGCAGTTGAGAACATGGAGCCATACCGCACTGCAGACTTCTCAAATCGCAGTCCAATGCTTGCAGTTGGAGCGCCCGGCGAGAACATACTCTCTACCGTACCACAAAATGGTTCAAAGGGATACGAAGGTGGTCTTGAAATAGATGGCATATACTACGACATCATGTCCGGCACATCGATGGCCACACCACACGTTTCCGCACTCGCTGCTTTGATCTTGCAAAAATATCCAAATGCACAGCCTTGGCAAGTAAGAAAACTACTCCAAGATGGCGCACAAGACATTGATGACGTGGGAATAGACCCATCATCCGGCTATGGACTCATCTCCTCTAACAGCTTAGGACTACCACTACCTACAACTGGTGGATGCAATTTGGAAGTGCGCGTAACAGTTGGTGGAACTCTAACGTCTGGAGCTTGCGTCTCACTCATAGGGACAAACGGAGATAACAGAGACGTGAGATACTTTGCCATCACCGACAGCGGCACAGCAGAATTTCCATCGATCGACACCGGTACCTACAACATCATCATCGGTGCTAATGACAAATACAAAGAACTCACAACCACCTTATCAACCAACACAACAATCGATATCGCACTGTAAAAACTGCACTCTAAAAAATCAGTTGACGATACTCCCAATCCTCGACAATCATCGCCAAACCAACGATTTTTCGTTCCCATCGTGGTATAATGAATTTGTAATATCACATAGTCAAATAATCAAAAAAGAATAAAACTTTCAAAACCTGAGGTGCTCATGCACTCAAAACTTAACGTAGAAATCTTAGGTTTCCACCGAGAATGGGACGCTCAGCTCGAAAAACTGCAATTTTCGAAATTCCTTTATCACGACAGCGTGCGCACATACAATTACTACGCACTTGATGTTTTTTACCCGAAGGACATATATCCAGAAGAAGTCTTAGAGCATCATCAAAGAATTTTCAGAAATGCAGTATATGAATTCAGAGACGGCAACGAGCAGGTCTCAACCGAATTCTCACGTATATTAACAAACCTCATGAAAGAACACAAACTCATACCATCAACGCAGAAGACCGCACTCTGCATCATCCCTGCCCATAACGCGCGAGAGACAAAGTCACGATTTGAAAACTTCGCAAAACTCACATCTACAGAATTGAATATCGAAAATGGATTCTACTACATTAGAAACTCAAGAGATCCAAAAGACATAAGTAACACAGACAATAATACCAGTGATATACTCAATTACTTAGAATTCAGTGAGGACAATATAAAAGGCAAAGACATCATCCTCTTCGACGACACTATCGCAACTGGTGCAACCTTCTTCAAAGTAGCAAACAAACTTACATCACTCGGTGCAACGAGTGTGACGGGCATATTCCTCGGAAAATTGTATTCCATACAAAATATATCCTTAGGGCCAACCACAGACGAATTGAACAAAACTCAGCCTGAAATGTTCTACGATGCAGCTGCGTACATCCCAAAATCCATATTCGATATGGGCCTTTCTAAACTCCTTGAAATAAACAGATATTTAAAATTCTCCTTGAAGAAGGTCTACACAAAACAATACATCGATCAAAACAGCAAGACTGTACTTCTTGCCAAGGTATTCAACAACATCCTCATGCGTGGCACTCCAACGTATCCATCTTTATACTTGGAAGAGAAGATTCTCAAGTGCGGCTCTTTTCAATACTCAGAAATTAAAGATATCGAAACGGGATATAGAATATCGAATGGCAAGGAAAAAGAAAGAGAATTAACAAGACTCTTCTCAGAAATAAAGAACAAAAATGTATCAAGTAACAACTACATAGCTATCGGCATACTCTCAGCTTGGCTCCAACGTGCCATCGTATCCGCCATCGTCGATGGCATACTGCCAGAGCAGGCAAATCAACAAAATAGTTGGAAAATCGCCGTTATTGAAAGAGACGCCAAATTTTCAGACTATGCACTAACTGACATGTATAGGTACCTCGTTGAACTATCGAAACTAATCGAATGTATAGCACCAAAGGTAGACTTAACTGTATTTAGAAAGGTGGCAAAATCACAAGAATTTGTTCAAGATGGACTATCGATAAGGTACAAAAACTGGAATGACTATCAAGAATACCGCACAATGTACGATTTGACTGTAGACATAGGATTTCGACAACCCACGGATGAATTGCCAAAAGTAGACGAAAACACACCTCTCATCGTTGTAACCGCGATAGATTTTAGTGACTACAGTGACACGGCAAAGAAATTCTACACATTTGCACCCTACAAATACTTCAACCTAAATAGCAAGCCCCAAAAAGAAAAGGACGACGCACTCAAGTTCCTATTACAAAACGTCTTCAGAAAAGTAGAATTCAGAGACGGACAACTCAAAATCATCAGAAGGATACTCTCGCTCAATTCGGTAATAGGACTACTACCTACCGGTTCTGGTAAATCACTCTGCTATCAACTTAGTGGCCTACTCGAACCGGGCACAGTTGTCATAATCGACCCAATCAAATCGCTTATGGTGGACCAAGTGGAAAACCTCCTCAATATGAAAATTGACTCATGCACATACATAAACAGCGATGTGCTTGGAAAAGAACGAAAAGAACGATTGAAAAAGATAGTAAATTACGAGCTCAAGTACGTATTCATATCCCCCGAACGACTGCAAATAAAAGGCTTCAGAAGAGAACTCACCGCAGTGGCAAACGAAACTCCCATACCATTTGTCGTAATTGACGAAGCACATTGCGTATCGGAATGGGGACACGACTTTAGACCTGCATATCTCAACATCGCTCGGAATATCAAAGCAATAACGAAAAAAGATAAATACATACCACCATTAGTTGCATTAACCGGTACTGCATCGTACTCAGTACTGAGCGACGTGCAACATGAACTCGAGATAAATTCAGAAAGTGCAAAGATATATCCCAAATCATTCGATAGGGAAGAATTAAACTTCTTCATTTTCAGAACAACAAGGAAAAGGAAAGAAGAAATTAAACAAGATAAGGAAAAAATATTGACAAAAATCTTGTGCGAGGAATTACCACAAAAATTAAATAGACAAGATGTGGAGAGCATGGTATCCGACACCCAACTCTCCGGAATCATCTTCACGTCGAAAGTCTCAAGTGACACGGGCATAGACGGCATATCGGAATTTCTCGATAAGGCCAACATATTCCACGAAGTATACTCCGGTAAGAAACCAAGTTTGGATAAGTTGAAAAACATCTCCTACAGTAAATACAAACTCGATGTTCAGCTCAAATTCAAAAAGAACAAAGTACACTTACTCGTTGCGACAAAGGCGTTTGGTATGGGCATCGATAAACCGAACATCAGATACACGATACATTACGCCATCCCATCTTCGCTCGAAGCATTCTACCAAGAAGCTGGCAGAGCTGGCAGAGACAAGAAGAAAGCATACTGCTACCTCATCTTCTCCGAAAGTCGGCCAGATTACACAAACAAACTACTCGACACTGATCGTTCCAGTACCGAGATGCACAGAGAATACTCGAAATTGGAAAAGGTAAGAGACGACGTCTTCACGCAACTCTTCTTCCACCTCGACTCATTCATCGGTGAGGAAGAAGAAACAGAACTGGTCTTCGATTTCTTCACGAAGATCTATCCAAACATTGAAGAACTCGACAAAAATGGATGCGGTTACATTGTAGTGAGCAGCAAAGATAATGAAGAATCAAGCGATAGCGAAGAAGGTGACAAGACATTCGACAAAATACTGCACAGACTAACCATATTAGGCATTGTGGAAGACTACACAATCGAATATGAGAAGAATGGACAAGATGAAGAATCATTCATAAGAAAATATGAGATAAAAGTTAAAAAACTCAGCCCTTCGGAAGTCAAAAACAATCTGATCTACTACTTCGAAAGGTACAAATCACAAGACGAAGTAGATAATTATCTAACAGATTTGGAAGACTTATCGAAAAGCAAAGGCGGTCTAGACGAGTACAAAGAGTACATATCACAATTGATAGAATTCATATACAGCGAGATAGAAAAGCAACGCAGAAGGGCACTCGCCACGATGATTGAAGTTGCCAGGAAGGCGCAAAACAATCATGAGATAAAGGAGTACATACTGAATTACTTCGAAGAATCGACCTTCACCAAAGATCTCATGAAGCTACAAAAAGAACTCAACATCGAAAGAATCAACGAGATAGCTGGAAAAATCGAAGCAGAGAAAAACATCGACAGACTCAAGAACCTGTACGGGAACATACAAAGATTCCTCGAAAGTGCGCCAGACAATCCCGCATTCTATCTACTCTCCACACTCGACCGAGTGAAGATAAAAGTAGAGATGAATAAAAAAATGGGTATGTTCAGCGACAGTGAGGAGAAGATGCTCAGCGAGAACGGATACATCATCCGTGATTGGAAAAACTTCATCACAAAAATCAACAAACATAGATACAAAGACTTCATATTCTCCATGTTGAATAAAATCTCGAAGATGCTTGAAAACCAAGACAACTCACTCAAAATGCAGTTG
>Ga0209409_1001449_pt1 | contig 20410 bp, 18 predicted proteins | sample AD_JPNMR1_MetaG_FD_184424 | JGI IMG/M metagenome (GOLD analysis project Ga0209409, IMG submission 184424) | Active sludge microbial communities of municipal wastewater-treating anaerobic digesters from Japan - AD_JPNMR1_MetaG (SPAdes) (version 2) | ecosystem: Engineered > Bioreactor > Anaerobic...
TAAAGAAAACAAATGGGAAGGTCCTTCTTGAACCAGCAAATGAAAAATATGAACCCATAGAACTCAAAGAGAATATGAACATCAAACTCTACAAAGTCATAATGTCCGTAAAGAGGAAGAAGTTTTAGGAAAAGCTGTATTAAATATTGTTTAAAAGTTATTTAAAATTATTATATATTCTTTGATATAATACAATTAACTGTTATTAGGAAATTTGGAGGCGTTATTAAATGGAAAAAAAAATCTTAAAAAATAAGCCACTTGTAGAAGCGATATTTGAACTTAGATGGAAATTACCACAAACATCTGAAGAAGAAATAATTCCTCGATATAAAATATTAATTGGTATGTTATATGAAAGAGTAAAAGATAAATATCCATATTATGAACAATTACCAACTGTAAATATACCTGATGAAATAGCAAGATATATTGTCCAATATAGATTTAGAGTAGATAAGGATAAGTGGCCTCTAATTCAAATAGGTCCAGGTGTTGTTACATTGAATGATACAGAAAATTATGTATGGGAGGATTTTAAAGTAAGAATTTATGATATCATAAATTATATCTATGATATTTATTCAAATTTAAAAATAACTTTTGAAGCCAATGAACTTTTGTTAAGATACATTGATGCTGTCAATTTTGATTATGAAAATGATGATTTATTTGAATTTTTAAGGGATAAATTAAAAGTAAACATTATGATAAATGAATCACTATTTGAAAATACAGGAGTTAAAAATTGTCCTTTAGATGCAGATTTGAGGTTTTCTTTTCCATCCACTAACCCAAAAGGTGCAATTCTTTTAAGATTTGCAAGAGGTAAAATTAAAGATAGTGATTCTCTAATATGGGAAACAATGGTTAAAACAAAAAAGGGAGATTTTCTTAACAATAAAGAAAACATTGAGGAATGGGTTGAAAAAGCGCATTCTTTGACTCACGATTGGTTTTTTAAAATGATTGAGGGTGAATTGTCAAGGAGGTTTGAATGATGTTTCAAGATTTAACATCAAATATTAACGAAAGTTTTTCTTATCCATATACGGATTTTTATGGAAAAAATAAATTAGATGAAAAGGTATTTATTAAAAAATATTATAATGAACCAATTTTTGAATCTTTCGAAATATTTCAAACAGAAAATTCATCAATAGGTACTCCATCTATAAAAGTTAAAACTGAAACATTCCTCTACTCTTCCGAAAAATTATTGAATAAGATATCAAAAATAATTGATAGATTAAAATCTGAACAGGAGATTTTTAAAGATATAGATAAAAATAAAGTATTAAATAAAATATTAAAAATAATAAACGAATCTTCATTAAATTTAAGTGATATTTCTGATGAGGAACTTGTAAAAAGAATAAAAAGAATTTTAGCAATTGAAGCAATGTCTGGGATTTTAAAGGATTTAAGCAAAGAACAAATTGAAATCTTTAATGATGACATAAAAAGAAGACCTCTTTTTAAATGAGATATTTACTTGATACCAATATTATTTCAGAATTTTTAAATGAAAAAGACAATGAAAAAATTGTAGAAAAAGTATATAGAATAATAATTGAAGGTAATGAAATATTAATAAATGCAATAAGTTATTATGAAATCAAAAGAGGTTTACTTGATAGTAATGCGATCAAAAAATTAGAGAAATTTGAAAAATTTTGTGATTTTTTTGGATTAGCTTTACTTGATAACAAGGAAATTTTTGATATAGCTTCATCAATTTATGTAGAATTGAAACAAAAAGGACAATTGATTGAAGATGCAGATATTTTAATAGCTTCAATTTCTATTAATGGAGATTTTACTCTTATTTCAAAAGATAGTGATTTTAATAGAATTGAAAATTTAAAAGTTGAGAATTTGTCTGATTAAATATTTTTTTGTATTATAAATTTAGGAGAATAAATTATGAATGATATTAAAAAAGAGCAAGAGAATAAAGTTATTATAAAGTTCCAGGAACTGCTTAATAATCTTTTTCAGTTTGAATCTTCAGATTTAGATTTTGGTATTTATAGGATATTGAACTACAAAAGAAAAGAGATTGAAGATTTTATTAATGATAAAATACCTAAGATTGTTGATGAATCATTTAAAAAATATAAAGATAAGTTATCAGGAAATATAAATCAAGAATTTGAAAAGGTAAAAGAAGATATAAAGAAAACTTTAGGTGAAGAGGTTTTCACTCCAACTGATGATCTTAAAGATGAATTTAAAGATAAACCAATAGGAAAAAAATATTATGAGATTAAAAATCAAAAAGATGAATTTGATAAGATTGACGAGATTAAAATCCAAGTTTTTAATGATCTATATAATTTCTTTTCAAGATATTATGAAGATGGTGATTTTATTCCACAGTATAGATATTCATTGAAAAAGAAGAGTAAATATTCTATACCTTATAATGGAGAAGAAGTTAAATTATACTGGGCGAATAGTGGCCAATATTACATAAAAACAGGTATTCTTTTCAGAGATTACACATTCAAGAAAGAAGACATTAAAGTAATTTTTAGGACAGTTGAAGCAAAAGAAGAAATTGGACCAAATAAAGCAACAACAGAGAGGTTTTTTATTTTAGATGATGAAAATCCAGTTGAGATTAATAATGATGAGGTAATTATAAGATTTCAATATAGAGAGTTAACAAAAGAGGAAGCAATAAATTATGAAATTGAAGGTGGAAGTAACACTTCAAAGCAGGAAAAGATAAATGAAAGAAGTTTTGGAAAAATAAAAGAAGTTTTTGAAAAAGAAAAAAATTTAAGATTGATTAAACATTTGATAGATGAAACTAAAAACGAAAAAACTCTTCTTCTTTATCATATAAATAGATTTACTGCAAAAAATACAAGGGATTATTTTATTCATAAAAACCTTGAAGGATTTTTGAATGAACAACTTGAATATTTTATTAAATCAGAAGTTTTAGATTATGAAGCACTTTCAGAGGAAAAATATTTTGATAAACATATTACAAGAGCAAAAGTAGTATCTGAAATTGGAAAAGAAATTATTTCATTTCTTTCTCATATAGAGAACTTCCAGAAAAGACTTTGGCAAAAGAAAAAGTTTGTAATAAAAACAGATTATGTAATAACTTTAGATAGAATAAATGAGTGGTGCGGCGAAGAGTTTTTGGAAGAAGTAATAGAAAAGGTATTAAAGAATAAGGAACAGATTAAAGAGTGGGAAGATCTTGGTTTTGGAAAGATTAAAGAAAAAGAAGATTTATTTATAGAAGATGGAAATTATAAAAAACTTCCAATTGATACAAAATATTTTGATGATGATTTTAAGTTTATACTTTTAGAGAAAATTTCTGAAAAATATTATTTAGATGATGTTTTAGATGGTTTACTTATTAAAAGCGAAAACTGGCAGGCTTTGAATTTAATTTTGAATAAATATAAAGAGAAGATGCAGACAATTTATATTGATCCCCCTTTTAATAAGAAAGAGAATGCGGATTATCTTTATAATGTGAAATACAAAGATTCTACATGGACAAGTATGCTTGAGAATAGATTAAGGTTGGCAAGGAATTTTCTAAGCGAGAGGGGGAGTATTTTTGTTAGATGTGATTACAATGGAAACTGGATTGTTAGACCTTTGATGAATGAGATTTTTGGGAGGGAGAATTTTAGGAATAATATAATAGTAAAAAGATATACCGGTTTACCAAAAACAGGAGGAATAAAATTAGAAGAAGATTGTGAATATCTAATTTATTTTGGTAAAAATGAAGAAAGAATTTTATTTAAACAATTATTAAAAAAGATAGATCCGAAATGGATGAATTTATCCTCTAGGCCATCGTTAAACGAGGAGAATAAACCAATTATAATAGAAAATAAAAAATTTTATCCTCCGAAATTTCAAAGATGGGCCTTATCTCAAGAAATAATTATACAACTTTTACAAAACAAAAGGGTAAAAATTGAAGATAATAAAATTAAAGTTTTAATAGACGCCTCTATAATAGGAACAAATTGGACAGATGTATCTGGATATTTAATTACAACCGGTTTTAAAACCGAAAATTCTGAAATTCTCCTAAAGCGTGCCATAGAATCTACATCTAATGAGGGTGATTTGGTTATGGATTTCTTTTTAGGAAGTGGTACTACAACAGCAGTGGCACACAAACTTAAAAGAAAGTGGATTGGAGTTGAAATAGGTGAACATTTCTGGACAGTAGTCTTACCGAGAATGAAAAAAGTTTTATTTTATGATCCATCTCAAATTTCAAAAGAAAAAGATGTTAAAGAAAAATATAATGAAAAGTTAGCTGGTGGTTTCTTTAAATATCAAGTATTAGAGCAATATGAAGATACTTTAGATAACATTGAGTTAAAAGAGAACAAAGAGGCGCAGGAACTTTTCAAAGATGAATATCTTATAAAATACTTTCTTGATTTTGAGACAAGAGATAGTAATTATCTATTAAACATTGAAAATCTTAAAAAACCATTTAATTATAGATTAAAAGTAAATCTTTCAGAAGTTGGTGAAACACAAGAAATTGTAGTTGATATACCAGAAACTTTTAACTATCTTCTTGGAATAAAAGTAAAAAAGATAAAGAAAAGAGAAAATAATGGAAAAATTTATCTATTTACTCTTGGAGAAAAAGAAGGTAAAGATATTGCTATTATCTTTAGAGAATATGATGATAATTGGGATGAAGAAAAATATAAAGAAGATAAAGAGTTCATAAAAAAAGAATTAAAAGATTGGAAGCCACAAATTATTTATATTAATGGTCAAAGTATAGTTACACAAAATTTTGATGATTTTTTAGTAGATATAAAATATATAGAGCCAGAGTTTAAGAGATTAATAGAGATAAAGGTATGAAAATTGAAATATATTTTGTTTTAAATAAATATTTACTTTCCATCTTTGGTGTAGATGATTTCAAGGATTTACAAATAAAGTTAAGTTCTTCGAAAGAAGGTGTTGATAATAATGGACAAACTTATTTTTTAAATTCCTTGCTTTCGCTTGAGGGACTAAAAATAAAAGAAGATGATTTGATAAGATATGATAAAAATATTCAAGAGTATGTAAAGAAAATAAGCTATGGAAGAGGGCAAATTTCTCTTAAATATTTTCAATATCTTGCAGTTTTATTTTCTGAAATTTACTTAGATTATTTAAAGAATAAAAAACTTGAATTTATTTATGAACTAAATAAATTTTTGGAAAATTATGATGACGAAGATGTAAAAAAACTCATAAATACATTTACAGAAGAAGATTTAAAAAAACTTGCTTTTTATATGGCAACTGGTTCAGGCAAAACATTAATCGCTCATATAAATTATTATCAATTTTTCAAATATAAATTGTTTAATCCAGATAATATCATTTTTATTACTCCTAACAAGGGGCTATCAAAACAACACTTTGAAGAGTTACAAAAAAGTGGTATACCAGCAAAACTATATAGTGGTACATTAAATAATGAATTCAAAAATGAAAATGAAGTACTTGTTATAGAAATAACAAAGTTTGTTGAGGAGAAAAAGGGTGGAGGGCTCAGACTTCCTGTAGATGTTTTTGAAGGGAAAAATCTTGTTTTTGTTGATGAGGGGCATAAAGGAAGAAAATCGGAAGAGCAAACATGGGCAAAACTTAGAGATAAAATTTCTGAAAATGGTTTTGTTTTTGAATATAGTGCAACATTTGGACAAGTTTTAAGTGAAAAAAACAAAGAAACATTAAGAGATTACTCAAAAGCAATTCTATTTGATTATTCTTATAAATATTTTTATTTAGATGGATATGGTAAAGATTTCTGGGTATTAAATATAAAAGAGACAAAATTGTCCAAAGAAAAATTTTTTGAAAATGTTTTTGTTGCAAACATTTTAGATTTTTATCAACAGATGATTTTATACAAAGAAAAGGCCCATTTGGCAAAACAGTGTAACATCGAAAAACCGCTTTGGATATTTGTAGGTACAACTGTTACAAAAAATGAGAAGGAAAATCCTGAAATTATATCTGATGTTATAAAAATTGTAGAGTTTATAAATAAAGTTATAAATGAAAAAGATTTTTTGATTGAAAAAATAAATTCTATTTTAGAGGGAAAATCAAGTCTAAAAGATGAAGATGACAATGATATATTTAAAAATAGATTCAATTTATTAAAAGAAAGAGGAATTAATTTAGAAGATATATATAGATTTATTTTTAATGGTGTTGGTGCTTTAAAAATATATGAGATAAAAAATTCTGAGGGAGAATTTGGTTTAAAACTCTCTGATAATCCTTATTTCGGAGCTATAAATATTGGAAATGCTTCTGAGTTTAAAAGACTGCTTGAACAAAAAGGTTTTAATATAGAACAAGATGTAATTTCATCATCACTTTTTGATGACATAAAAAAAGAAAGTTCATCAATAAATATACTAATTGGAGCAAAAAAGTTTATTGAGGGATGGGACACTTGGCGTGTTTCTTCAATGGGACTCTTACATATTGGTAAAACTGAAGGGCCTCAAATCATTCAACTTTTTGGAAGAGGGGTAAGGTTAAGAGGAAAAAATATGACTTTAAAGAGATCTAATACAAAAGAAATTAAATCATTAGAAACTTTAAATATATATGGAATTGATGCTGATTACATAAAAATATTCCTTGAAAAAATAACACAAGAAATTGATTTAGAAGAGATAAGAATTCCAGTAAAAATTATGGATAAAACAAGATGGAGTGATTTACCATATCTTGCTAAAAATGAATCTAAAAAATATGAAGAAGAAGTGACTATAAATCTTTTTTTAGATGATAAAATATATTTCACATTGGATTTAATACCAAAAATTTCTGGTTTTGTTGGAGAAAGAAGTGAAAAAGGTGGCGAGACACCAGTTGAAATATTAGTAAAAACCAATATTGTACCAAAATCTATTTATGATGTTGTAGATATAAATTTACTAAATTGGCAAAAGATATTTAATGAGATCCTTGAATATAAAAATATTAGAGGTTTTTGGAATTTATATTTTGATACTAATTCTCTTAAGGAAATTTTAAATAATTGTTATATCAAAGCACTTGATGAATATTTATCAATAAAAAGCATTGAAGATTTAGAAAGAATCGAAGAAGCAACTATTTTACTTCTAAAAGGTTATATTGATAAATTTTATAGAAAATATAAAGGAAAATTTGAAACAGAAAATATGACTTATAAAAATACAGAAGAGCTTCTCCCTTTCTTTACTTCTGAAAAATTTGAACTCTATACAGTTTATATAGATAAAGAAAAAAGAATACTAATTGACGAAATAAAGAAATTAAAAGAAAATATTGATGAATTACTTAAAGATGATAATAAAATTTTACCAAGAGTTATCATTGATAATTCAATTTATATTCCTTTGCTTTTAAAAAGTAAAGAAATTGATCAAATGTCACCCCCTGGACTTGTTGAAAGTGAAGAAAAATTTGTTAGGGGGCTTAAAGAGTTTCTAAATAATAACCAAAACATTTTCTCTCAATACGAAATTGTTTTATTAAGAAATGAAGCAAAATCAGGTATTGGTTTTCGACTTGAATCATCAAACTTCTATCCAGATTTTATTTTGTGGGTCAAAGATAAAAATAATTCAAAAACAAGTATTATCTTTGTAGATCCAAAAGGGCTTCTTTTTACACATAAATTAAATGATGAAAAAATTAAAGATACTCCTAAAATTTTAAAAGATGTGGAAAATAATCTTAAACAAAACATATATTTATATTCATTCATTCTTTCTGAAACAAGTTATAATAAGTTAATTGAAGGTGAGAGCATATCAATGTCAAAAGAGGAATATGAAAATAATAATGTTCTTTTTTTAGATGATAAAGATTGGTGTATAAAACTATTTAAAAAATTATCATAATTAAACTCAAATAAATTTATTTTATAACCCTAATAAAATTCTAAAATAAAGTAAAATGTTCACCTTAATCATTATTTATATAAAGAGGATTTTGGATTTAATTTTTTTAAATGTTCACCTTTTAAAAATTTTTCAATAATTTCTAAATTAAGCTTATTAATGTTCACCTTATAGTGATAAAATTTAAATTAGGAGGAAAAAATAATGATAAAAAGGTGTGGTGAGTGCCCTTGTATTACCAAGAAAACAACTGGTGGTCCAATTATTTTTTCAGATGTTTATTGGTGTATGAAATATGATATAAAAAAAGACCCTAATCAAGAAGCATGTTTCTATGCAAAAGACAGAAGCAGTAAAGGCTATAAGTTGGATTGTAAATAAAAAAATAAATCAATCTTTTTAAATTATTAAAAATTTAATATAATTTTGCATTATTATTTTTAACAGTTTTTATTATAAATATAAATGAACTTTTAATTAAAAATGTTTTTGGTTTTCTTTTTTATTATAAAATCGATTATATACCATAAAAAATCTAATATATAAATTAGTTTTAATGAGTTGATTTCAGAAAAACAATTATTTATTATACCGTGAAATAAAACATGTCTATTTATTTGATCATAATCCTCACTTATTTCAGAAAAATCTTTGTGTGCATATAAAGGAAATTTATCAGAAATGTTATCGAAAAAGGGTTTTATCAGAAAATCAATTCTTATATTTTCCACATAATAATTTCCTAAATATTCAAATTTTTTTATTGGACTTTTAGCGATTTTCTTTAATTCATCTTCAACATATAAATCCCTCAAAAAATCCCATATAATTCCTTCTATATGAGGTAATAATGTATAAATTGACAATTCATAATAACCTTCAATATGCGCTTTAATACCAGCTTTTAAAATATTCTCTCTTTTTTTAAAATATTTTAGATCATACCATTTATTTGTAAAATTTTCTAATTCTTCTTTTTTAACTAAATTTAACATTAAATTATCAATCTTGTCATATTGTTTATTTTCATTAAAAAGAATAATTGAACTTGCTAAATACGATGGTTGATCTAATGGGAATATCCAATTTCTTTCTGCTAATATTTCTACTAATTTTTCTCCATTTTGACCAATTCTTTCAAAATATTTTTGGGCGCTTTCTTTAAAAAAGCTAGATTTAAAAAAATTAGAAATACCTTCAGAAATTTTATTAATTTCTTCATCTATCTTTTTAGATATATTATTTAAGCTTGATAAAAATTCTGAATATCTATTTTCTTGTTCATGAATTATTTTTGTAATATTTAAATTTGAAATATTATCTTGAATATATTTAATTTTATTGAATAATTCGTCTCCAAATTTTAGTCTTTTTTCAATACTTTTTTTATTCTTTAAAAGGGTCACCTTAAATGAATAATAAAATGACTTGCCTTTATAATCTTTATAAAATTCTTTTAAATTATTAGCTTCTATTATTAACATTCCTATATTTTTTAAATCTTTTTTATCAATTTTACTGAAAATTTTTTTGGTTAATTTAGGCTTTTTAAAATTATCCTTTAATATCTCATAAAATAATTGTTTAGGTTTCTTTGTTTTCTCTAAAAGTAGATATGCATTAACTTTTAAATCAAGGTCAATTGTTATATTTCCCAATTTATCAATATTTAAATTGATAGTTTTCATACAAATTTATTATACAAATTTTATTTCTATACTTCAATTATAAATAAATTCTCAATTTTTTTTAAAATAAATTTTTTATATATATCAAATAACTTTTGATAATTAATTTTCATTATTTTGTTTACTCTATTCTAATGTAGAAAATATTATGAACAAGAAAGAAACACAACCAGAAAAAGAGAACATAAAATTGTAGTATTAATGCTTTCTCTCAGGCAAACTTAAGATAGTATTCAGGTGGTATTGTAAAAAAATATAACATATACTTGACAAAATTTCATACAATAATATAATATATAGTAGAGGTGATTTTATGGTTCATATTGGAAAAAGAATAAAAGAATTAAGAGAAAGAGCTGGAATAAGCCAACAAAAGCTTGCTAATTTGTTAGGTGTTTCCCGTTCAACTATTTCTGTAATAGAGAATGAAAAAAGTGGAAAGTTAACTATTGAATTAGCAAAAAAATTATCTGATTTATTCAATATTACTATAGATGATTTGTTAGATCCAAAAAAGGAAATAGATATAATATTAAAAGAAAGTAAAAAAGGTCCAAAAGTAAAATCCCAAATAAGAATTAATGTTCCTCAGAAAAAATTAGATAAATTTGTAGAAGTTTTTCTATATATCCTAAATAAGGTTGGTTCAAAACCTAATATTGGAGAAACAGTTATATATAAACTTCTTTATTTCATAGACTTTGATTTTTATGAGAAGCATGAAGAGCAATTGATTGGTGCTACATATATAAAAAATAAATATGGACCAACCCCATTAGAATTTAAAGAAATTGTAAAAAAGTTAATGAATAAAGATATTATTAGGTTAGAAAAAAATTATTTTACTTATCCACAAACAAAATATTTACCATTGAGAAAGCCCGACCTTACAAAACTAAAGGCACATGAAGTTGAATTAATTGATGATGTTCTAAATAGACTTTCAGATATGAATGCAGCTCAGATTAGTGAATATTCTCATAATGATGTTCCATGGTTAACCACAGAGGATGGAGGAATTATTGAATATGAAGCTGTTTTTTATAGAACTCCTCCCTACTCAGTAAGAGAATATACAGAAGATATTGAAATTTAAAAATGTTTCTTTTATTCCTGAATTTAAAAATGATTTAAAAAGATTAAGCAAAAGATTTATTACCGTTGAGGAAGATTTGAAAATCTTCATTGACACACAACTTTATCTTTATCATAAAAAGAAAATTGATAATGGTGGAATTTTTCAAATCAAAGATATACAGATTGGAAATCCTAAAATTTACAAAGCAAAAAAGTTTGCGTGTCGTTCACTTAAAGGTAGAGGAGTTGATTCAGGTATTAGGGTTATTTATGCTTATTACAAAGAAGAGGATAAAATTGAGCTAATTGAAATTTATTTTAAAGGTAATAAGGAAAATGAAGACAGAGAAAGAATTTTAAGATATTATAAAAAATTAAGATAAAAAAAGATAAATACTTTAAATAATAAATTTTTTATTTAAATAACCTTAAAAAATTCAAGAAACTCCTAAAATTTTAAAAGATGTAGAAAAAAATCTTAAACAAAACATATATTTATATCCATTTATTTTTAAATGTTAATAATTAGTAAAGAAAATCAATGAGTAAATAAGTATTCCTATTAATTTTATTTAATTCTATGAGTGATAAGTTACCTTATGTAACTTTTTTGAATCATCTTCTTAAAAAACTAAAACATTATTTTGAGAATCATTTTCTTACAAAAACTACAACATTGTTTAAAAGCCTACCAGGATAAGTTATATATTTTCCATTTAAATATAGAGCAGATGAAGCTCCACCATCAAGATTCATAGCATAATAACAACCTAAATATTTCATAATCTCTGCAAGTTTTGATAATTTTATATTAGCGCAGGTAACTAAAACTAAAGTGCCATCACTTTTAACACCAATTGCACTTCTTTGACCTTTAAGTGATAATATCTTTTCATTCTCAAACTCTTCAAGAACAGGATTAAAATCAACATTACCATTTACAACTAATGCTGGGCCACAACCTATTGCAAAATATGAATCTTTAAGAAGAGAGTTTAAACTATTACCATAAATATCAGAAAAATTAGTATCATACCATATTTTGCATCCTACTTTAAAGTTCTCAATTTTATTATCATTTATGTATATTCCTTTCATCAAAATTAGGTATCCATCAGATGGAATTTTAACATCACCAAACCAAACAACATTTTTTATAACTCCATTCTGAACTGTAATCACTGGAAAATTATCTGCTCTTATAATATTTCCCCATTCTTTTGTATATATAACAACATCGTTGTTATCAGGGGTATGATTTATTTTATTTATATAAAAATTTTGCACTCTATCAGAATCTTGTAATTTTAGATAACCATTGAATTTTATATTTACTCGATTCATAATAACCTTCATCTCTTTTGTAAAAAACATCACCGCTTTTTTTCTTGTTATATGGAAAACTTTACCATCGTTCATAAAAAATCCATAAGGTTCATTCGCCTCTTTTTGATTTTCATCTGTATTAAAAACTGCTCCATTTATTGCAACTACAGCTCCTGATCTTTCAACAATTGATTTGAAATCTTCTCTTCCATTTATTTTATTTTTTGCTAAAACTATCCTTGGTTCAAGCTCAAGAAGAGTTGAGTATGGAATCTTGACAACATTTACATTATAATCATATATTTTTTGATTTTTATAATCAATTTGAATATTTTTACTTTTTTCTTTTACAATTATCTCTATATTATTATAGATAATTCTTGCATACATATAAGAAGAATTCCACTCGACATAGGCACCCATACTTTCACCTACAAATCTTAAAGGAACATATGTTCTTCCATTTACTATCTCAGGTGCAACATCAAGTATTAAAACATTATCATTAACCATCGCATAATTATAGTTAACTCTCATAATAATTACAGTGTCATTTAATCTAATTTCTATGGATTGTGTTTCATCATACCAGTAAATTTCTGCTCCAAACTCTTCAAAAACACCTCTTAATGGAACCAAAAATCTACCATTTTTAATATAACCATAGAAAACCTTTTGAGATTCAATTAAATTAGAATTGACAGATATTAGAAGAATTATAAAAATCAAAATTGTTAAAAGTTTAACTTTTCTTTTCATTTTATAATTAGAAAAATTATATCATAGTTTTATAGTAAATAAAATTTATATTTCTCTTTTTTCTTTAATGAATTTTGAATACCACTCATCATATTCTTCTTCTGATACTATATGAATCTCAAAAGGATTTACAAATCCAATTATTCTTCTTAATTCAGCAATAATTTCAGATTTATCTCTTACAAAAAGTGATTCTCCTTTTTTTATCACTAAAATATCTATATCACTATTTGGTCCGAAATTTTTAGTTAAATATGAACCAAAAAGATATATTTTAGTATCATCTCCAAATTTTTCTTTAAAAAATTTTTTAATTATATTTAAATAATAATCTAAATTTTTTAGGTAATTTTCTCTCTCTTTTGCTCTATCTAACAATAGATCAAAATATCTCATTCCTTTTCAATTATATCTATTAACTCTTGAACAAAATTTATCATATCTTCAATTTGATCTTTTAAAAATTTAGAAGGTAAAATTTGATCTTTAAAAAAGTAGAAGGTAAAAATAGTTCAACTGCATTTTTATAAAATCTTAAACCTCTATCTTTTAAAATCTCTCCAGATTTTATATTTAAATTATATAATCATAAATTGTGTAATTTGTTAAAAATTCCCTCAATATCTTCTATTGTATCAATGTCATTGGGCAATTTATCATCTCTTATTCTTAAAATTCTTGCAAATCTTAAGGCATAACCACTCTCATATTTACTGCTTTTTTGTATATCTTCAAACGCAACCTCTACAACTATTTCTGGTTTTACCCTAATTCCACCATCAATATCTTTTATTTTTATACTTAATAATCTTTCTGTCATCTCTTGGAATTCTTTATCAGTCAAACCTTTAAAAGTTTTACCAAGTGGTAAATATTTATTCTTATCTTTTGATAGACAATAGAGCATATAATCTGAAAGCCAACTCATTCTCCTACCATATCCCCAAAATGCTTCAACTATTACCAAATCAACTGTTAAAACCTTCTTTAACTTTAACCACAGTTTCCCTCTTTTTCCACCTGTATAAATTCCATTTAAATCTTTAATCATAATACCTTCAAAGCCATTTTTTATCGCTTCGTCATAAAAATTTTTAACTTCATCAATATCATCTGTAATCAAAAATTTAACTCTATTTAATCCATCTTTTATTTTGTCTAAAAATTCCATCCTTTTTAAATATGGTAAATTTGTTAAATCTTCACCTTCAAGATATAAAATATCAAATAGATAAATATCAAAATTATAATAATCATTCTTCTCTTCTTTAAAAATTTTACTCATCAATATTTGAAATGGTAAAAGTTCTTTTTTATCATTAAAAGCTATAAGTTCACCCTCTAAAATAATTTCATTTATATCTTTAAGACTATCTTTTATCTTTAAAGCGATCGATGGAATTTTTTCTGTGATATCATTTAGATTTCTTGAGAAAATTTTTACTATTTCTTTCTTTTTATGAATTTGAACTCTTATACCATCATATTTATATTCAACAGCTATTTTCTTCTTATTTTTAGAAAAAATCTCCTCAAAATTTTCAACTTTTTCAGCAAGCATCATTGGTATAGTTTTTAAAACCTCTATCTTGAATTCACCCTTTTCATAATTCTCAATTAAGTTTTTGAAACTTCCTGATTTCAAAAAAATTTCATTGAATTCTTTCTCATCAATATTATAAAATTTTGATAGTGCTTTTTTGAAAAGGCCCTCTTTTATGCCACCTCTCATTTCTCCTATGACTATCTTTGTAAAATATTTTGCTTCAATATAAGAAAGATTACAAAATATTTTCTTTAATTTCTCAATTCTTAAATTTCTAACACCTTTTCCTTTTAAATTTTTAAACCCCTCTATCTCATTATAAATATCTATTAAATTGAATTTAGAAGGTTTGATCTTATCATTAAATATAAAAACTTCTTTTACCCATTCTCCAAAATCTTCAGCATTTATATTTTTAGGTATATTGTTTAAAAATAGTACATTAATGGCATCAAATATTGTATTTATTCCTATATTCAAATCCCTTTTTGTAAAATTTTCAAATTTTCCTAAAGAGAGTTCTATAAATATTATTAATTCTTCAGAATCCAATTTAAAGAATGTATCTTTTAAAACATCTATAATCTCATTTCTTTTCTTAATTTTAGAAATATTTTCTAATATTAGAGAAAAATCATAAAATTTCATATCAATTTAATATTAATATAATTTAAGAAATCCACAAACATATTGGAATTTTCAAACAATATTGTAAATTAAAATTTTAAAAAATGTAAAAAAATATAGAGGGGTCTCTATATAAGTCATCCAGACCGTCATTCCTGCCCCGTATATGTCATTCCTGCCCCGTATATGTCATTCCTGCCCCGTATATGTCATTCCTGCCCCATATATGTCATTCCTGCCTCGTATATGTCATTCCTGCGGAAGCGGGAATCTACGGGGTAAACTCCAGCAGGAATCTATATTACCAATAGAAATACTGGATTCCCATTTACATGGGAATGACAAAACAGACCGTCATTCCTGCCCCGTATATGTCATTCCCGCGGAAGCGGGAATCTACGGGGTAAACTCCAGCGGGAATCTATATTACCAATAGAAATATTGGATTCCCATTTACATGGGAATGACAAAACAGACCGTCATTCCTGCCCCGTATATGTCATTCCCGCGGAAGCGGGAATCTACGGGGTAAATTCCAGCAGGAATCTATATTACCAATAGAAATAATGGATTCCCATTTACATGGGAATGACAAAATGGAAAGACTGGATTCCAGTTTTCCCACTTTCCCCGCTTTCGCGAGGACGGGAATGACAACAAACTATCACTCCCGCAAAAACGAGGATGAGAATGACAAAATAGAGAGTTTTTCAGAAATCTCTATACAGGGTCTTGACAAATATATATTATAATTTTATTGAAACATTTAAGAATGAGGTAAGAGGGAACAAAAAGGATAATAAAAAATCCAAAAAGAAGGAGGAAAGAAATGAAAAAGATCTTAATTGGTTTACTAATTTTAGGGTTAATTGGGGTTACTTTGTATGGGTTATTTAAATTTTCGAATAAAAATAGAGAATCTGAAGTCAAAGAACATTATTTACCTGTTGTAGTTGGAGAAGAGATAAAATTGTATGATATTAAATCAAATAGTCTTTCTTCTATTCCTGGTAATCCAGAAGCAGAGGTTGTATTTGGAGAATCAGTTGATGGGAAATGGTTAATCATATCAGAAGGAAAAAGAGAAGTTGCACCAGGTCCTTCACCAGATTTTTTCCTTTCAGGATGGAATCTTTATAGAGTGAATAAAGAAACTGGAGAAAAACTTCCAATAGTATTAGATAAAAATGTAATTGTAGCAGTAAGATCTCCAAAAGAAGATTTAATTGCATATGTTACTCATACCAATGGTCTATGGTTAGTTAATCTTGATGGAGAGAATAAGAGACAGGTTGTACCAGATAATATTGTTATGGAATTCAATATACTTTATGGAATCAGAACTCCTATGATTCATTGGTCTCCAGATGGAAAAAAGATAGGATTTTCAACATTTCCAGAAGATTGGGATGGTAGTGATATGTGGATGAATGCTGGAATAGGTTTTTATTTTTTGGATAAAGATGAGTTCATTCTTTTAACTGCATATGATCTTTTAAAAACAATTGGTTTCTATTCAGTTGAAGATAAATCTTTTAAAGATTATTCATATCTAAAAGGAAATCCTGATGATCCAATAGATGGCGATCTTTGTCTTGCTGATTATCGTTGCCGTGGATGGTTTGATAAAGATATTGCTTTTATTGAAATGGGCCAATCAAGTAATATATGTGGTCTCACTAGCTGTTCTCTTTTGCTAATGTACAATCTAAATGAGGGTATAAAATCATTTTTTGATTATAGTATTCTACAGGGTGGAAGTTCATTAAGAGGCATAAAAGTAGATGGAGATAATATATATCTTTTAATTTTAAATCAAGAAAGCGGAGAATCAATATATCAGGATTTATGGCTTATAAAACTGACGAAAGAATTTGAAATTCTTGAACAAAAAAAATTAGTTAAAGATTTGAATCCAGGTTTTTGGGCAAGATTCACATCAGATGGAAGAATTATTTATGAGAATATAGATGGAAGACTTGTTATTATTAATCTTGATGGTTCAAATCCAATAGTTTTGCCAGAAGAGATAAAACTTCCAATCTATTTTCCACCATATAATCAATAGTAGTTTATGAGAGGGGCTTGTAAGCCCCTCTGTTTTATATAATGAGGAGGATTCTATATGAAATTGAATTATAAAAAAATAATTTTGGTATTGATTCTTATCATAATTATTTTAAATTTATCTTTTTCGAAAGCATTATTATGGTTTATAAACCCTGAAATAGACAAAGATTTTGGTATATTTTTATTTATAAATATTTCAAAAGGTAATATTTATCCATATTCTATTTATAAATTATTTTATGATATCTCAGACTATATTGTTCATTATTATCATGACCCATTTACTACTTTTTATATGATTGTTAGATATATCTACTCTTTTTTAGCTTCATGGACAATATTCATCTGGAGTCCTATTTTATCAATTATTCCTAAAAATTTTGGATATTTATTTTTTGTTATCTGGATTATTATTAATTCTTATTTTCTTTTTATTATATTAAGGAAAATGAATCTTTTGTGGAAAGAAACTGGGATCAAGATTATCTTATTAATAGTATCATTAATGGCAATTCCATTCTCACCTTATGGAATGGCTTTTTTGTTTTTATATTTAATTTATCTTATTGGAAGTTGGCTTTCGAAACTAAAACCAATAAAATGAAATGTATAATGGAAATGACATGCCTCCATATCTTGGGCATTTATAATTTAAAGGGAAGAAAGGTTATTAGACTTAAAAAATATTTAACTTTAATAGTTATTTTACTAATAAGTCTTGTTTGGGGAATATTTGAACTTTATATAATTGGATTTAATGTAATACCATTTTTTGGTGTAATACCATTTAGCAAAGATGAGATTATTTTGAATAGATTAAAAAATTTTGGAGAAATGGAACTAATTGGTTCATACTATAGCTATATATTATAGTGTACAAGGTGCCTGACCCCTTGTACACTACTCTCTAAATTTGATATATATTGAACCTTTAAATAATTTAAATTTATTACTGATGAAAAACTGGATTCCCGTTTACACGGGAATGACAAAATGGAGGGGCTCCCAGTGATTGACAAAATGGAAGAACTGGATTCCCGTTTACACGGGAATGACAAAAAGAGAAGTTACCAGTGATTAACAAAATAGAAATGCTGAATTCCCGTTTTCACGGGAATGACAAAATAGAGTGACTCCCTGGGAATGACAAAAAGAGAAGTTACCAGTGATTGACAAAATAGAGGTTTTTTCAGAAACCTTATTACTATGATTTGACAGAAAGTATGAATAAAGTAAAATTTATTATATAAAGGCTAAGTAGCAGATATATAAAGCCAAAGTGGCAGATATAGAGGCTAAGTAGCAGATATATAAAGCCGAAGTGGCGGAACAGGAAGACGCGGTAGACTCAAAATCTACTGGGGGTAAGCCCCATGAGGGTTCGACTCCCTCCTTCGGCACCAGGTTTAGATTAATTATTTTTTAAATTATGAAAAAAGGATGGAGATAAAAAAGTTGATAAAAAGGAGGATATTGAGATAAATAAATTCATCGAAAGATATGTGTGTTTGACAGAAAATGGAAAGTTTTTTAATAATTTTTTAGATTTTTTTATTAAAATTATGGAAAAAAGAATGGAATTAAAAGAGTTAATAAAAAAAGAGAATAGTAAAATTAATAAACTAATTGAAAATTGTTTGAGGACAATAATTACTTATAATTATATTAAAAACATTAAATTTCCATTGCTAATAACAGATATTATTTATAAACATCATAAAATTGAAAATGGATCAGGAATAGAAATATTACTTGATTATATTCAAAAAGAGAGTGTTGAACTTTTTAATGGAAAGTTTTTTAAAGAAGGTTTAAGTTTTGAATAGAATGTCAATTGAGATTCTTGACGGGAAAAATTGTATAGGTGGAAGCAAAATATTGATTACAGAAAAAGACCACTCATTTTTTCTTGATTTTGGTAAAAATTTTAAAACTTGGGGTAACTATTTCGAAGAGTATCTTCAACCAAGAGCTTCAGTCGGCCTTTATGATTTATGGAAATTGAATCTCATTCCAAAAATTTCAAACATATATAGAGATGACTTGATAGTTTCTGATTTTAAAGAATTTGTTGAGAAAGAAAGAAAATTAAATTTGGAAACTGTTTTTTTATCGCATGCTCATCTTGATCATGCAGGATTTATCTCAATTTTAAAAGATGATATAGAAATAGTAGCATCAAGCATAACAAAAAAAATTTTGAAGGCTCTTCAAGATACGGGCGATGGAAGAGCTTTCAATCAATTTACTGATTTGAAAATAAGAGAAGAAGAGATTGATGAAAGGGGTCAAAAAAAATTAAAACAAAAAAAGGACAAAGAATCAATAAAAAGAAATTTTTTTGAAATAAATAGAAATGAATTTGAAGGGGAAATCGATGGATTGAAATTTAAAACATTTTATGTTGATCACTCAATACCAGGTGCTTTAGCTTTTTATTTTGAATTTGAAAATATATCAATAGCATATACTGGAGATATAAGATTTCATGGAAAAAATAGTGAAGGTTCCTATAATTTTTTAGAAAAAATAAAAAAATTAAAACCAAATATCCTAATAACAGAGGGAACAAGAATGACTTATGAAAGTGAAAGTAAAAAGGAATCTGATGTATATAAATCTTCTTTTGAAGTTATCAATAGTAACAAAGATAAACTTGTAATAGCAGATTTTGGACCAAGAAACATAGAAAGACTTGAAACTTTTTTAAAAATTGCAAAAGAAACTGATAGAAAAATAGTTATAAATATAAAGGATGCTTATCTACTCGACCTTTTAAAAGAAGATGGATTTAATATAATTGATGATGATAATCTATTTATAATTTGTGAAAAAAAATCAAAAGAAAAAAAATGTCTAAATGAAGTTAAAAATAGATATGATGAAAAAGTAATTACTATTGAAGATATAAATAAAAATCTTGGTGAATTTATACTCTGCTATAGTTTTTGGGATCTAACCAACCTACTTGATATTGATTTAAAAGACGGAATTTATATATACTCTTCAAGTGAAGCATATTCAGAGGAGCAGGAGTTTGATATTAAAAGATTGTTCAACTGGCTTCACTATTTTAATCTTGAGCCATTTGGGATTGAATTAACAAACGATAAACCTAAATTCAGTGGAGATTTTCACTCATCAGGTCATGCTTCTTATAAAGATATAAAATTTATGATAGATGAGATAAATCCTGAATTCATAATTCCTGTTCATACTGAAAAATTAGATATATTTAAAAATTTATATGGAAACAAGGTTGTTGAAAAAGAGTATTTTGAACTATAATTTAATCTATGCGGAAGTGGCGGAATGGAATACGCGCTGGATTCAGGTTCCAGTGGGGAAACCCATGAGGGTTCAAATCCCTCCTTCCGCACCATAAAAAA
>Ga0209409_1001460_pt1 | contig 20290 bp, 17 predicted proteins | sample AD_JPNMR1_MetaG_FD_184424 | JGI IMG/M metagenome (GOLD analysis project Ga0209409, IMG submission 184424) | Active sludge microbial communities of municipal wastewater-treating anaerobic digesters from Japan - AD_JPNMR1_MetaG (SPAdes) (version 2) | ecosystem: Engineered > Bioreactor > Anaerobic...
CCATGTTAGCTACCGCTATCAAGAAGAAAGAACAGGAATGGTTTAAAGAAGGCCTCACGTTAGGTGAAGAAAGAGGCCGTATAGAGGGCCGCAACGAAGGCATGGCCCTGGGCGAAGAAAAAAACCGCCGGGAGACCGCCCGGCGGATGAAGCAGGAACTGGTGTCGATAGACATTATCATGAGAGTTACCGGCCTTTCCCGGGAGGAGATTGAAGAACTGTAGGCGAGCGGGGGGCGGGACCCGGGGTTTCTAGGGGTACCGCGGCCTTCAAGGGGCGCGGGCGCACCCTAAAAATTGCCGGGGCGGTGGGTATTAACGCACAGCAGGAGCCCTCTACCTTTCGCGGGGACAGGAACCAGAGACGTCGTCCCTGGGAGACAACAGACCTGTTCCTGAAAGGAACATTAAAACTGTAACCAAAGATGGTTAGGAATACAAACCTCTAAAAACCACATCTAAATTGACAATGGGGGCGTCCCTTTAAGACACCCCCATCAATTAAAAAGCCTTGTTAATTTATTTCTTCAAATTGTAAAAGGCATTGCGACCGGCATACTCGGAGACCCCTTCGAGCATGTCTTCAATCCGCATCAGCTGGTTATACTTACAGATCCGGTCGGTGCGGCTCATAGAACCGGTCTTGATCTGACCTGTTTCAAGGGCCACCACGAGGTCGGCGATAAAGCTATCCTCCGTTTCGCCCGAGCGGTGAGAAACAATAGCGGTGTATCCTGCCCGTTTCGCCATTTCAACCGCCTCGTAGGTTTCGGTGACCGTACCGATCTGGTTTACCTTGATCAGGATGGAGTTACACACCCCCATCTCGATTCCCTTCTTCAGGTACTTCTTGTTTGTTACAAACAGGTCATCCCCGACGATCTGGATCTTACCACCGAGGGCCCTGGTGATCTTGGCGTAGCCTTCCCAATCGTTCTGGTCCAGCGGATCTTCCAGGGAGATGATAGGATAGTTATTCACCCACTTGGTGTAGAGTTCAATCATCTCGTCGCTGGTAAAGAGCTTATTCGGATTGGACTTCCAGAACTTGTAGCCCTTCTTGCCCCCTTCTTCGAAGAGCTCGCTTGCCGCCGCATCCATCGCAATGGCGATTTGCTCGCCCGGCTTATACCCCGCCTTTTCGATGGCCTTCATGATAAAGTCCAGGGCTTCCTGGTTATCGATATCGGGGGCAAAACCACCCTCATCACCGACGGCGGTATTCTTCCCCGCATCCTTAAGGAGTTTCTTCAGGGTGTGGAACACCTCGGCGGTCCAGCGTACCGCTTCCCGGAAGGTCTGGGCACCTACGGGCATCACCATAAATTCCTGGAAATCTATTTTGTTATCTGCGTGCTTCCCCCCATTGATGATATTGGCCATGGGAACGGGGAGCAGATTGGCATGGAAAGAGCCAAGATAACGATAGAGGGGGATGTCGAGGTAATTAGCCGCCGCCCGGGCCACCGCCATAGAGACCCCAAGAATTGCGTTGGCCCCGAGCTTACTCTTATTCTCGGTACCGTCTAGTTCGATCATGGTACGATCGATATCAACCTGATCCAGGGCATCAAGTCCTTGAATTTCGGCCGCAATCACATTGTTTACATTCTCTACCGCCTTAAGAACACCCTTCCCCATATAGCGGCTCTTATCTCCGTCCCGCAACTCCACCGCTTCGTTTTCACCGGTGGACGCCCCAGAGGGAACGGCCGCCCGCCCCAGGGTCCCATCTTCCAAAACCACATCTACTTCCACCGTCGGGTTCCCCCGAGAGTCCAGAATCTCCCGGGCCTCGACATATTCGATAATGCTCATAAGCGCTCCTTCCTATAAGATATGATACTATTTTTATTTATTTATACCCCGATGGTCAATACCACCCAAAAAAACTTGACCGCCTCTTTTAAAGAGCCTACAATATGGCTATGCCCTTTGAATTGGATGAAGCTCTCATAGACGCTATTATTTTTTCCATGGAAGATCAGGGAACGGCCTATTTTGTAGATTCAGAAGAAGGGATTGTTCTTTCGGAAGAAGAAATCCTGGAAAGCGAAGATGAGGTTGATGAAGACCGATATATTCCCATCCCCTATTGGGATTCCAATGAAGGTTTCCGTCTTATGGAGCGATTTGTGGTGGCCCTGAAAAATCCTATTGCGAAGGCAGAACTGACCCGTGCCCTTGATCGGGGGAAGGGGGTGTTTCGGGCCTTTAAAGATACCCTCTCCCGCTATCCTGTGATAGAAAAGCGCTGGTTCCGGTATAAAGAACAGGCCATGCGACGCACGGTTCTTGAGTGGTACAATGGACTTCGAGAGGACTGGGGCCTCGAGCGGATTGGAACAGAACCGGAAGAAACCGAGGATCTTTTGGGAGAGGATATCACGATTCGTCCCGCCCGAGAGGAAGACAGTCCATTAGTCCAGCAAATTCACGAGCAGTGCATTATAGATCTACGAAGGATACTTACTGAAAAACCCAGGCGACCTCAGAAATCAGGACCTTACTTGGTAGAGGGGCGGTCGCACCATCGAGAGGGAAATCAGAAACGGGAAGAAATAGCATCCCTTTTTTTCACTTCCCAGGGGTCCAAAACGGGGGATATTCACCTGGTGGCAGAAACAACGAGTAAAGAGATAGTGGGACACATAATGATAGACCATAGCCCCTATGGGTTTCATGTAACTGCCATAGAAGTACTTCCGGAATATCGAGGTCTGGGCATAGGAGAACAGCTTTTAGAGCAGGCCCTTGCCCGCATACCACCGAAAACGGCCCAAGCTATTACGATCGATATTCCAGCATATTTCGAAGGCTTTTCCCGGGTGATAGCCCGCCATGGCTTTACCTCCCTGACAATTCGATATATACGCCACGAAAACAGCTTGACTTCTTCGGAAGACCTTATATGATAGAACTAATCTTGCATCCTAAGGATACATCATGGAGACAAAGGAATCATTGGGGTTTATTGAAATAAAGTTCGGCCCTCGCTGGAAATACATTGCGGTAGTTCGGGCATTTATCCAGAATTTTATCGCCGTAAGTTACGCCGATACGATGCGGGCCGACAAAATCGCCATGGCAGCCAGCGAACTTTTGGAAAATGCCGTAAAATATGCCCAGGGGGAAGAAACCATTGTAAAACTCCAGCTGTTACCCGAAAAAGAATCCATCATGGTGTCGGTTTCCAATAGGGCAAGTCCCGAGGCAATAGAAAGCCTTAAAGCAATCTGGGAGAAGGTCATGGCAGGGGATCCCCTGCAGGCCTACATTGCCCAGATGCAGCTTGCGGCGACCCGGGAAGATTCAAAAAGCCAGTTGGGATTAGTCCGAATCCGGTACGAAACAGGGGCTCAGATGAAGCTGGACATCCAGGGAGACCTGGTAACTATTACTCTCCTTCAGAGTTAAAGAAGGAATGGAACCTTTATAAAAGATAAAAAGGGATAAAAGAGGATTATAGCGATGCAATGGGAAGATGAAAAAGAACAGATACAAGCGTTACTCCAGGGCCTTGTCAAGAAAGTACAGTCGGGCACTGATATCGAAAAACTCGTTCAATATCGAAAACTATTTCGCAAGTCTGTTCCGCTTTTAATGCGTTCGTACGTGGCGGCCTATCTGTGTATGGAATACCTGAAAAATTCCTCAAAAGCCCACCGAGGAAGCATAAAAATCCCGATTTCATCAGAAACCCAAGAAAAATCCCTTGCCGATCAAGAACGGTGCTCCCTCTTTATTAGCGTAGGGAAAAATCGGCGGGTATACCCTCAGCAACTGGTGACCTTTATTCAGAAAAAAACAGGGCTCCCCCGGGAAACCTTTGGACATGTGCGCATGTTAGACAATTATTCTTTCATAGAGGTACCCAGAGATTTAGCGGATTCCCTGATTACCTCTTTACAGGGGACCCTTTTTAAAGGGAAAGCCCTGGTAGTAAATTATGCCCGCCACAAGACAGAACAGCCCCTTGGTGGAACCGATGAGACGTTTTCAACGAGGGAAAAACAAACGGTTCATTCCAGAGAGATTATTTAGATAGCCAAAAAAGGAGAAACCCCGCTAAAATCCCATTAAGCAGCACGCCCCCCGCAAGGAATGCCAGGGCTCCCATTTCTAACATAAACGCCCGATTTTTGTAGGTTTGTATGAGATCAAAGGGATTTGCTTCGAGCACCATATACGGTATAAGGGGATCTTGAGATGGTCCAGGCAAAGATGGGGCCGGAAGGGATGCTTTCTCTTGTAAAGGAGGACAAACCCCGCATACATACCACTGGTTCTTATTTTTTACAAAGGGATCCTCAAGCCAGAGGCAGCGTGGATCTTTTTTAAGCCCCAGGGGAGCCACATTCGTTGACATGATCTCGTACCGTTCGCCCGTATACAAAGTCACGCCCCTACCTTCCTTATCAAGGTGAAACAGAGGAAGCCGCGCGAGGTCCCGGAAAGCCCGGTATTGACGGGCCCGTTTCCAAAGCCGACGATACAACAAAGTAAAAAGAAGTCCCGGCGGAATAAAAGGATATACCGGTCCTATCAGGGCAAGAAGGTTAAGGTATACCATTCCCCGGTACCCAGGGCGCCCCATATACAAAAAGGCCATGAGAAGTTGACTAAAGGCCCCAAGGGCAAGGAGAAAGGGAGTAAACTTATTGTAATATTCATTATGATGGCGACCGGCTTGAATAGTCTTGTAAATAAGATGTCGCTCATCCCCTTCATACAAAATAACAATCAGCGGTTTATGGGGGAGGGAAGAGAAGAGGACCCGCTCATCCTTATATACCAGGGCTCCCCCCACAAAAATACGAGTTCCCTCACTAATACTTCGGACATCAGACCAGGCAATCTTACGGGGAACCTCCTGAGAAGAGCCTCCATAGGCCAGGGGGGCTTCCTGGGGTAACACGTAGATGCTTACCCTTTTTACTGAGACAGGAATGGTAAGTTCCTCATTTTTTACCCAGAGGAGATCCTCCTCTGAAAGGGCCTCCACTTCTCCTAAAAAAGTAAAATCCCGCGGCATAGCCGAGATTTTCTGAGATTCCAACGTCACGTCTGCGTACGTTAAGGGGCGCGTACACCGGAGTTCATTAAATCGAGACCGAAAATGGCGCCACGACCGTCGAGTAAGGAAGGCCCCCATCAAGGGGATTACCCCATACCACAGAACAGCCAGGGCGAGGGAGATCACCAAATAATCTACCCGAAGAATAAAATCCTCCTTTTATCCTTATTAAATATTAAATTCTATCCTTTTAGAGTTCCCATGTGATGCAAGGACTCAGTAATACTATATGAGTAATCTCCCAATTTCTCAATGCGTCGCACAAGATCAATAAACAAAAGCTCCGTTTTCACATCCGAACCGGCCTCTATATTCTTACGGGCCAGCTTTTTCAGCTTACTCCGGAACCCATCAATCTGTTCTTCCAAATTCTTCGCATGGAGTAATTCCTCTTCGCTTAAGGGTTTCTCAAGATGTTCCCGCACAAATACAAGAAAATCTCGAACCAAAAGAAGATAGGGATCGAGGAGGGCCATTTCTTTTTCATTAAAATAGAGCTTCTTATGATGGCTGCGCTGCAAAGTAAGAGCCAGGCTATAGCAATCATCGGTCATGTCTTCCAGGTCCGCCACAATTCTCATAAGCTGGCCCACCTTTTGTTCAGAACGGCTACTTATCTGGGATCGGGTACACTCAATAAGAAAGCGGGTGAGCTCTTCGCGCATCTGGTCCGCATAATCCTCTTTTTCTGCGAGGTGAGCCACCATCTCATCTACTGCACCTGTTTGTTTCACCTTAAGGGCATGGCGGAATTCTTCAAACATCGATTCTACAAGGGACGCCATGTTTTGGATTTCCTTTTCGGCCCGCAGGATTTGCAGTTCCGGCGTATCCTGAATACTGGCGGTGGTATAGGGAAGACGGTATACTCCCGATTGAAGTTGGGGATCGTCCTTTATCAAAAAAGACACCAATTGGGCAAAGGGATGCACAAAGGGCAAGAACAAGAGCGTATTGATGGTATTAAATACCGTATGGAGCATAGCGAGATGGGTAGCGATTCCTGTACCTCCGGCCTCTCCGGGAGTTAAAACATCAACAAGATGCAAAAAGGGATTAAACAAGGCCAGGGCCCAGAGGGAACCAAACACATTAAACAAAAGATGCACCAGAGCGGCCCGGCGGGCAGCGGCTTTTGTCCCGATTGATGCAAGCAGCGCGTCCACCGTGGTGCCGATATTCGCTCCCAAAATCATCGCGGCCGCCATGGGATAATTGATGAGACCGTTATGGGCCATGGTAATAAAGATAGCCGTCGAAGCACTGGAAGAATGAACCAGGAGGGTAATAGCAATACCAAATCCTGTGGCCACCAGAATTGAAATATAGCCTAGTTCCGAAACTCCTTTTATAAAAGTGAGTGTTTCTTGGTCTATTTTGGGCATCGAATGGGTAAGAAAATCCAGGCCCAGGAATAAAAGGCCAAAACCCAGCACCGCTTCGCCGAGATCTTTTCTGCCCCACTTCACCGCCATATAGAGAATAAAGCCAATACCAATCGCAGGAAGGGCAAGGGCGCTTACATGGAGCTTAAAGCCAATCAATGAGACAATCCAGGCGGTAACGGTCGTACCAATGTTGGCCCCCATAATTACCCCGATGGACTGAGTAAGCATAAGAAGCCCCGCGTTCACAAATGAAACCACCATAACGGTGGTAGCCGAGGAGGACTGGATAATTGCAGTAACTAAAAAACCTGTAAGAACCCCTACAAAACGATTGCCCGTCATAAAGTTAAGGGCCCGCTGAAGCCGATCTCCGGCGGTTTTCTGGATACCCTCTCCCATAATTTTCATTCCATAAAGGAAAAGGCCCAGGCTTCCGGTTATCTGTAAGAGTAACTCCAAAATCTGCATGATAATCAAAAACTAACACATTATTAATAATTTGGAAACCCAGGGGTATCCCGGGGGGAACTTTTCGTCGTCCCTTCCCAGAAGGACCTACTAACATAGGAAAATAGAGAAAGGGCTTTCACTCATACCATAGAAAAACAGAGATTTTAGGGAAACCACCCAAGGGACTCCTCTGCTTGACAGGGAAACAAAACAAATTACAATAGATAAATCTTTAAACTCGAGGAGGAGTTTATGAAAAGACATCTTTCGGTGATCATAGGAGTAGTTCTCTCCGTGACGATTGTCTTGTCTTCGTGTCAGAAAAAAACTGAGACCACCGCAGCGGAAGGGAAGAAAGCGTCTTTCCATATTGGGGTGGTTACCGGCACGGTTTCTCAAAGCGAAGATGATCTGCGGGGAGCAGAAGAACTGATTCGGCGGTATGGAAAAGCTTCCGAAGGAGGCATGATTCAACATATTACCTATCCCGATAACTTTATGGAACAGCAAGAGACCACCATTACCCAGATGGTAGCCTTAGCAGACGATCCCCTTATGAAGGCGGTGGTGGTAAACCAGTCTGTCCCTGGAACTGCAGAAGCCTTTAAACGTATTCGAGAGAAGCGGCCCGACATTCTTCTCCTTGCGGGAGAACCCCACGAGGACCCCCTTGTCATTGAAGCAGTGGCGGACCTCGCAATCAATTCAGACTTTATCTCCCGGGGTTACACCATCATCTGGGCAGCCAAACAAATGGGAGCAAAGACGTTTGTCCATATCTCTTTTCCCCGCCATATGTCCTATGAATCTCTCGGCCTTCGGCGGCAGATCATGGAAGAGGCCTGTAAAGACCTGGGTCTGAAATTCGTCTTTGAAACGGCGCCGGATCCCTTAAGTGACGTGGGACAGGCGGGGGCTCAGCAATTTATCCTGGAAAAGACCCCCCAGTGGATACAAAAATATGGAAAGGAAACGGCCTTTTTCTGTACCAACGACGCCCACACGGAACCCCTTCTAAAACAGCTCCTTGCCTATGGGGGAATGTTTGTAGAAGCGGATCTTCCGTCTCCGCTCATGGGGTATCCCGGGGCCCTCGGAATCGATCTTTCTGCGGAAGCAGGAAATTTCCCGGCTATCCTGAAGAAGGTTGAAGAAGCGGTAGTTGCAAAAGGAGGAGCAGGCAGGTTTGGTACCTGGGCATACTCTTATGGCTTTACCGTGACTGCCGGTCTTGGGGAGTTTGCCAAACGGGTTATCGAAGGAACCGCCCAAAAAGATGACACCAAGGCCCTCTATGATTCCTTTGCAGTATTCACCCCTGGTGCAAAATGGAACGGTGGCAATTACATCGATGCCAATACAGGGGTTCGAGCCAAGAATCATCTCCTGGTGTACATGGATACCTATATTTTCGGGAAAGGATACCTCCCCACCACCGAACAAAAGGTCCCTGAAAAATATTACAACATTAAGTTCCAGAAACAATAACACATAAAGGGTGAATCTCTTCTGTTTTGTTGTTTTTTAAAAAGGAACCCTTTTGAGGATGTACGATTGTCTTTCTTCTCAGAAGGGTTTCGCAAAAGGTACTTTGCTGATACATCAAACCAAATAGGGGTAGCCAGCCAGGCACCCCAGTTCCTAAGGAATCAAAGAGGAAGCGATAGAAGGTTATACCATGGCAGAAACATCCCCCCTTCTAGAATTTAAAGGGATTACAAAAGACTTCTACGGGACTCCTGTACTTCAGAATGTCTCCTTCGCCGTACGTAAAGGTGAAATTTGCGCCCTAGTGGGCGAAAACGGCGCCGGAAAAACAACCCTTATGAGCATTCTTTTTGGTATGCCCGTCATTACCGAAACCGGTGGGTATACCGGTACCATTTATTTAAACGGCAGGGCGGTACAATTTTCTTCCCCTATGGAAGCTATCGAAGCGGGGATCGGGATGGTTCACCAGGAATTTTCCCTTATCCCTGGTTTTACAGCATACGAGAATATCATGTTGAACCGGGAACCATTGCGTCCTTCGGTGGCAGTAGAACTCTTTGGAGATCGGCTTGCCACTCTTGACCGCCCAACGATGAAAAAACACGCCCAGCGGGCTATTGAACGGTTAGGGGTAACTATTGATGTAGACATGCCAGTAGCCGACATGCCTATCGCCCATAAACAATTTACGGAAATAGCCCGGGAAATTGATCGAGAACGGGTACAAATCCTGGTATTGGATGAACCCACCGCAGTTTTGACAGAGAACGAAGCCGCAATTCTTTTAGAGGCCCTTCAGCGCCTCGCTGAACAGGGGATTGCCATCATTTTTATTTCTCATCGACTCCACGAGGTAACCCAGATTGCCCATACAATAGTAGTGTTACGAGACGGAAAAGTAGTACAGAACGTACCCAATAAAGATGTTTCCGTTCGAGATATTGCATCCTGGATGGTAGGGCGGGAAGTTAAGACATCCCACCGGGAACACCAGAAACGGAGTGAACTAGAGACCGCTCCGGAGATTCTGCAAATAAGCCACCTATGGGTAGACATGCCGGGAGAAACGGTCCGGGATGTATCCTTCTCCGTTCGAAAGGGGGAGATTTTCGGTATTGGCGGCCTTGCCGGTCAAGGCAAGCTGGGAATCCCTAACGGAATCATGGGGCTTTACCCTGCGGGAGGAACCGTTTTATTTCAGGGAAAAGAGTTGAATTTCTCCGATCCTCGTTCTGCTCTCACTGCAGGAATTGCCTTTGTAAGTGAGGATCGACGGGGAGTAGGCCTTTTACTAGACGAAAGTCTGGATTGGAATATCGCCTTTACAGCTATGCAAGTTCGAGGTGCTTACCTTAAAAAATATCTGGGTGGTCTCTTATCATTTCGAGATGAAAAGGCTATGCAAGAGATAGCCCAACACTATATACAGCAGCTCGGGATTAAATGTACCAGTTATCGACAGCCTGCAAAGGAACTTTCCGGGGGAAATCAACAGAAGGTCTGTCTTTCTAAGGCCTTCGCCTTAGAACCAGAGCTTCTTTTTGTTTCTGAACCCAGTCGGGGTATCGACGTGGGGGCAAAAAGCCTGGTATTGGATACCCTCCTCCGGTATAACCGTGAAAAGGGAACAACCATCGTCATGGTTTCAAGCGAATTAGAAGAACTTCGCTCCATCTGTGATCGGATCGCTCTGGTATACGAAGGGAAAATTGCGGGTATTCTAGAACCTGATGCCCCCCTGGAAGAGTTTGGATTACTTATGTCCGGAGGGAACCAATGAACAAAACAGCGCTGCAAAAGATACAAGACTTTATACAAGATTTCGGTTGGCCCCGCCTTATTATTGCTCTTTTTGTGGTGGTTCTTTTTTTGATAGCTCCCTTTGTAGGGGTTCGGCTTGATGCTTCGCTTCAGGACGTGATTGCCCGTTTTGGACAAAACGGCGTGATGGTCCTGGCCCTGGTACCCATGATGCAAGCCGGAGCAGGCCTTAACTTTGGGCTTCCGGTTGGTATTATCGCGGGCCTTTTAGGGTCGACCCTCTCCATGGAATTCGGTTTTACTGGTTGGCTTGGCTTTGGCATGGCTATAGTACTGAGTTTACCCTTTTCCCTGTTGTTTGGTTGGCTCTATGGGGTGCTTCTTAACAAGGTAAAGGGAGAAGAAATGACCATTGCCATGTACGTAGGGTTCTCCCTTGTTACTTTCATGGCAATTTTATGGATAATTCTTCCCTACCACAATCCTGCCATGGTGTGGGGATATGCGGGAAAGGGGTTACGAACCACTATCACCCTAGATGGATATTGGGCCCGCATCTTAAATAATTTCCTGGCCCTCAGGATTACCCCCTCTTTTACCTTGCCGACGGGAACCATTCTGTTTTTTATCCTTCTTGCTTTTGGCATGTGGCTCTTCATGCGCAGCAAAACAGGCACTGCCCTCACAGCAGTAGGTTCCAACCCCGATTTTGCCCGGGCCGGTGGGGTTTCCATCGATCGGATGCGTCTTATTAGTGTCATAGTCTCTACCATTTACGGAGCCATTGGGATACTTGTGTATCAGCAGAGTTATGGGTTTATTCAGGTATATAATGCGCCCCTTTTCATGGCCTTCCCGGCGGTGGCAGCAATTCTCCTGGGTGGGGCTTCTCTTCACAAGGCAAGCATTATGAATGTAGTGGTTGGAACTTTCCTTTTTCAGGGGATCCTTACGATGACCCCATCGGTTATTAACAGTCTTATGCAAACAGACATGTCAGAGGTACTTCGGATTCTTATCTCCAATGGGATGATTATTTATGCCCTCACACGAAAAACAAGGGTAACAAAATGAAAGGTCATGCTATATTACATCGAGTTGCCAATCAGGCGGTGGTAGTCATATTTCTTACTATTACGTTGCTTGCAATCCCTGTGTCAGGACTTCCCCTCCCCTCTATTATTCAAGAAATTGTAACCCGGATGGGCCGAAATGCCTTTTTGGTCTTCAGCCTTATCCTTCCCATTATGGCCGGGATGGGAATTAATTTTGGCATGGTCCTTGGTGCCATGGCAGGCCAGATAGGCCTTATTTTTGCAGTGGACTGGAACATTGTAGGGGTTCCGGGTCTTATTTTTGCAAGTCTCATTGGGGTACCCCTGGCGGCCATCCTGGGGGCCCTTGCAGGGGCGGTGCTCAATCGGGCTCGGGGACGGGAAATGGTAACCGGCTATATCCTGGGCTTTTTTATGGATGGCTTTTATCAACTGGTAGTACTCTATCTGATGGGCTCAGTAATACCTGTTCATTCTCCTGCCATTACCCTTTCTCGGGGATATGGGATCCGTAACACCCTTAATCTGGATAGTGTCCGCCAATCTTTGGATAAACTCCTCAATGTACAGATCGGCGGGATCCGCTTTCCCCTGGCAAATTATCTTGTAATATTTCTTCTTTGTCTTTTTATCCTATGGTTTAAACGAACAAAACTGGGACAGGATATGCGGGCCGTTGGACAAGATGAACGGGTGGCCCACGCAGCCGGTATTCCAGTGGAGCGGACCCGCATCGTAGCCATCATTATGAGTACTATTCTGGCATGCCTCGGACAGATTATATTCCTCCAGAATATGGGAAACATGGCCACCTACAATGCCCACAAACAAACGGGTTTTTTTGCGGCCGCCGCAATCCTCGTTGGGGGAGCATCCGTCACGCGGGCTACCATTTCCAATGTGTTTATCGGAACTCTCCTCTTACACCTCATGTACATTGTGGTCCCCCGGGCAGGGACAAACCTCTTTGGCTCTGCCATGATCGGAGAGTTTTTTCGGGACGCCTTTAGTTATGCCATCATTGCCCTTGCACTGGTAATCCACGCATGGCGAAAGCGGGCTAAGGCAGAACAGGAACGATCCCTTCTGCGGGGAAATGTTATAGTCAGGGACGGGACAAATGGTACCAATCCATCACCTACAGCCCTATATGGGCAGAACCAGGGAGAAAGCCTATGAACACCGCTGCTTCTTTTTCGGTTAACCAGGGCGGGTCACAGAAAGTTTTCGTTCGTCGCGTGGTCATCCGGGTGTTTCTGATATGTGCATGGCTCCTGTTAGGGGTATATCTTTTTATTACCTATCGGGCCCATACGATACTGCTCGATAATAAGGGGATTCCTGAAAAGGCCATTTCTCCCCTTTCCCGCATACAGATTCAGATTGATAATCAAAAACCTATTGAACTAGCCCCAAACGAACGGGACAAAGTAATGGTTGTGGGCCGTACCCATCGCATCATTGTTACTGAAGCAGGACAGACATCTCCTCTTGTGGAAAAAACTATTAATCTTGCGATAGGGCCCGATATCTATCTTCTTTCAGTACCAGCCCTTGTCGCAGGCTCGGAAGAAGCTCTCACCCCCTTTGTCCAGGAGATAGTACGGCCTAAAGAAGAAGAGACACCCCCCAGCGAAAGCACTCCTTTCTGAAACGAAGCGTGAAAGGGAAAAAGAACTCCTCTTCTTTCTAAAGGGACCCTTCCCAAGAGGCCTCCTCCCCACAACGGATTCTCGCCTTCCTAAGGAGGGGGCCCTTTCTTTATCGGGTTTTTATCTTTTATCCTGGCACGTTAAAGAAAGGTAACACCCGTAAAAAGGCGCCCCTTCCCGGCCAGCCAACGGGAAACAAGAAAACCTCACCGGGGAAGAGAAAACGTTGAGGGAGGACAGGTCCAGAAAAAATCGGGAAACACCACGCTCTGGACCACCTCACCCGGGCGGTATTCTCGAACAGGGCCAAAGCGACCATCGTTCCATACATATTGATATACAAAGCTCGTATCGGAATGAATTATCCAGTATTCCCGCACCCCTACCCGTTCGTAGAGTTCCCGCTTTATTCCCAGGTCCTTGTGGGCCGTGCTTTCCGAAAGGACCTCCGCAATAAAATCGGGGGCCCCGTGAATACCATCTTCCTGTACTTTGGTGGGGTCACATACGACCAATACATCCGGTTCTACCACCGTGTCCCCCGTATCGGAGGCTTCCTCTAAAAACACATCCAGGGGCGCAATAAACACCTGACAGGGCTTACCCTCAAGATAATTACCTAAATGACGGGCAAGATTAAAGGCCTTCTCCTGATGAGAAACCCGCGGGGCAGGACTCATGTTGTAGGCTACACCCGAAATAAGCTCCCACCGTTCGTTGGGGGGCCAGGATTTCCAGTCCGCTATGGTAAACCGTTCACCTTCTTTCAGGGCACTTGTCCCATGGGTCTCTGGCATGGCGAACCTCCCTCAATAGTGCATCAGTAGTAGTATACCATCATCGGCTTTAAAAAAGGTAGTATCCCTATCCTTTTCCGCAAAAAACCAAGGCCATTCTTGTCCTTCCCCCTTTACAGAAGGGCCTTCTCAGGATTGAATAAGGGTAATGGCAGCACCAACGCTTTTGGTTATTTCAGACACCCATGGAGACACGGAGACCCTGGCCCTGGTCCTGAGCTGGGCAAAACAGCAGAATGCCATAGGGGCCCTTGTTTTTACCGGGGATGGCGCTGCCGACATTCCCATCGCCCTTGCTAAAACGGGGTACCATCCCCCGGCGATCCATATGGTTCGGGGAAACGGGGATGGGGATCCCCGCCTTCCCCTGGTAGAAACTATCACTGTCGGAGAGCGCCGTCTCCTTCTTACCCATGGGCATGTCCAGGCGGTTCACGATGGGCTTGATCGGCTTGTCGCTACGGCCCAAACCATGGAAGTAGAGGGGGTGCTCTACGGTCACACCCATCGGCCCTTCTGGGAAGAAATCGGAGGGTGCCTTTTTCTGAACCCCGGCAGCCTTGGCAAACCCCGGGGAAAAGAGGGCCCAACCTTTGCAACTATTGAAATACCTGCCTCAGGATGGTTTATCATTCAGTACTACCATATTACAGAAGGCCCCTTTGGAGGAAGGACGATTAAGAAAATCGACCTTTTTGGGTCCCCCTGAGGAATACCATGAGGAGTCCCAGTGGCGTGGGTGATATCCTGCGGGGCATCCGATAGGTGGCCCATAGTGTCCCAGGCAGCCCCTTGGAGGAATGATGGCAATCCCCTATATAAAACCCCTTACCCCAGAATTAGAAGACCGGATCCGACGGAACCCGAGCCTCAATATCGATAGTTTCATTGTCCCCACCCCGTACGTTCTGGATCAGGGACTTGAAAAAGATCTGGATCATTCCTTCGTATGGGAGGAGGAACGGGAAATTCTAGGGTATATCGAAGTCTGGTCGAATCCGTTAAAAAAATGTTTTTACATCTACAAACAGGTTACCAGTCCCTTTGGCAGGAGCAAAGGCATCGGGTCCGCCTTTCTTGCCCACCTGGCGTCGATACTGCCGGAGGATGCGGAAATAGGCTTGTATGTATGGGAACGGCAAACCGAAATTCTTTCGTTCTATCTCAGACGGGGGTTCCATGAGGAAGAACGGATCAACTGGCGGGCCCTTACCTTCATAAAACTCCGTTCCCGCGCCGGGGATGTAAAGGAAATCGTCCCTAAAGTGGGCTTTCTTTCAGGGACCGCGGAAGAGCTTGGCAAGATTCGCCACGATGCTAAAAAGGCGATCCGCCTTATTGCGGATATGGCCGGGGCCCTGACCGCAGAAAACTGCTCCCGGATTATTGAAGACATTAACCGGGAAACAACGGCCCTGATCAACACCTTAAACCTTTTTCGGGACTCGGTGCAGCGCTTTAGAACGGTAAACCTTAAGGAACTCATCGTGGACCGCATCATCCCTATGATCGACCATTCGCCGGTCCCCTGTACGCTGACGCTCCGCTTTGCCCCCAACGTGGGAGAAGCCCGGGCCCATTACGTCGAAGTGGGTCGGGCCCTGGTAAACCTGGTGTCCAATGCCCTGGATGCCATAAAAGCCGCGGGTCGGCCCGGGGAACTTACCATCGGGCTTGAAGAATCGGCGGGCTGGATTATTCTGACCGTGGAAGACAATGGCACGGGCATCGAAGAACAGCGTTTACAAAAGGGACCCGATGGGATGCCCTCCTTTGTAGGCATCAGCACCAAGGGTCCCCTGGGCGAAGGCCAGGGGACCCGACAGATTTACACCACCTTTGGAGCCGATAACATCACCGTCCACAGCGAACGGGGCAAGGGCACCCGCTGGAAGATTCGCCTGCCCCGGGCCAGCGGTTCAGAAAAAAACACCTATGCCCAACTAGAAACCCGCCTGGCCGAATTCAAGGCCCTGGGGATAGAGCACCGACCGGGCCCCACTAGCAGCAAGGCGGAAATTTCGGCCCACCTCTGGCGGCTCCGGAAGTTGGAAATTCTTATCTGGGACCTGATTCTGCAGTTTTCCCGAAAGAACAACGTCCGGGACCTGTATCGACTTTTTTTAGCCACCCTTCATAGGGCCATAGAGATTACCCAGTTTAAGGAAAATCTCTCTCAATTTCGTATCGATGAAGAAAACCTCCGGCTCTGGCTTACCGAAGCGGTACATATCCTGTGTCGGGAAGAGGGGGCCCTTACGTTTCTTGCGGGTCAGACCCTTTACCAGGGAATTCGATTTAAAGCCTATGGCCAGGCGGTAGACCGGACCGTGGTCTTTACTCTAAATCCCTTTACAGGCGCCTTCGGCGCCACCGACCGAAAACTCGCCGAACACGCCGATTTTGTCCCCTACCTTGGGGAACAGCGGGATAGACTCTTGCGGGGCGAGTTTTTTGGGGATGTAGAAAATCCTGAAAACCCCATACAACTGGGCGTATGGGAAATCAATTCCACCGAGGATGGACGACGAAAGGCCGCATTGATCCAGGAAGGGTGTCGGAAACTGCTAGAGTTCGGCGTACCGGCAGAAAAAAAAGTCCTCTTCTACGAAACCACCTGGCGTCGCTCTGGCCTGGATCTTGACACAGGCCGCCCCAGGCTTCTTAAAAACATCGTCGAGATAAAAGAACACGAGCTAGGAGATTTGATTGTCCAGACTGAAGATGAACCAGATGAGTTTTTTACAGCCGATTAACCCTCATGGGAGGGCATGTTCACAGAATAAAATTTGCTTTTTGTTAGAATTTTTTTTTCTCCCTTGACAGATAAAAAAATGTATAAAATCATAAAACTAAAAATTATTTTATTAAGGAGGTTTTATATGAAAAGTAGAAAACCAAAAAGAATGCATTGGTACCTAAGGTGCGGGGGGGGTACTCCTTCTTATCACCGTTTTCTTTGTAACCTGTACAGTAGGATACATCCCTACCCATACAAAAGAACCCTGTGGGCTTGAACATGTACCTGCAATTATAGGTCAACCGAGTCAAAATGGAGGTATTGAATCCTTTCAGGCAGAAGTAAAAGTTTATTCAAGTATTGACAGAAAACCCTCATCACCCCGTTTAGTTTCACAGTATCGCCTTGCCACCAAAATTATTGATGGAACAATTTATACGAGAATGGATTTCCCCGCAGATCAGGAACATAAAATCGCCGCAAGGACTGTAGTCAGTAATGGGAAAGAAATGGTGGTATTGGATTCAGCTAGTGGAAAAGTTGAGTATCGATTACCCGTACCAGAACAGGCTGCGGAGCTCATTCAAAATACTTCGCAACGGCCGACTACTCTTTTCCAGAAAATCAATGTCACCCAACTCCGAGAGACCTTTAAAGATTTGCAATGGGATATGGAAAGTAATGAGGGGAGAACCCGCTGGGTAGTACATTTCCCCCTACAAATTCTCTCACGGTTCAATGCAGTTCCAGGGCAACAAATAAAGTCTTTTAAACTCTACCTGGATGAAGCAAATGGAACTGTTGCAGGCTCTGAACAGGTTATGGTACAGGAAGACGGAACAATTATTACCACAAAAAACACTACAATCTATACTGAAAAAGACGGAGTTCCCATTCCAATCGGTATGGTCGAGGACTCTCATTATGATCTTCCCTATACAATTGATACAAGTGATTCAGCGGTGGGACCATACAATGAAGATACAGCTCCCGAAATAAGTCCGGAGAAAGCCCGTGAATTAATCGAAAACGGGCAGGCTATAGAGATAAATGCCATGACCGGAGACCCATCGAATCCGGATTATACAGAACAGACGATTACACTGTACGACAGCATTGAGCTGAACACCGCACCGGACATTCTTTTTAAGGTCTTTTAAAAAGGGGGTAGGGATATGAAAACAAGAATTATTGCAATACTATTAATAGTAAGTTTTGCAGGAAATATATTCGCAGATACATTGACCGGTATTTTCTTTCCCGGCATTAAAACTGAATATCAGGTTAATGGAAAAACAAAGAATACCGCAGTTGTTAGGATGGAAGAACAGCTCCAGGACGCATATAGTCTTTTCGGAAATATACAAAATCAAATTGTAATCGGACAAAGCCAAGGTGGCTTCCGTGCCTTAGGTTATGCGAACTACCTGAAGGAAAAAGGTGAAGCGGACAAACTTAAAGCTGTAATATCTATCGGTGCCCCTGCACGGGGCTTCACGCCGCTTATAAGAGGAAAGATGGATCTTGCATATAGAATAGATGAGAAGATAAGAGCAAGCATAAATGGTATAAATAGCGTTTTTAGTGTATTTGGCATAACAAATCCAATAGGGGCATATCCTTGGCTAATTGGCTTGAATACGGGGTTACAGGCTTTGTACCAATTCTTTGCGCCATTTTTTGTTAATGGCTTCTCTTATAATGATTGGGTTTCTCCCAGCTCTGTTAAAATGATGAGCAATGTTCTTGGCAATGTGGTTAGCGATGATGTTATGAAAGATTTTACACCTGGCAGTGAGTATATACGGAACAGGATCGCTCCAACTTACATTCCTGCCCAGGGGCATTATGTTAAAGTTAAGATTGGGAGAATTTTATGGTTCGATATCTATAAAACGGTGTGGGTAATGGATAAAGCTCCTCAGACGGTGTATAAAATGCCCCAAAATTTAAAAGCAGGTTTTATAGTTGGTCAAGGAAATGTAAAAGACATGGTATTGGAGTCTGTAAAAGATGATGCCTTAAAGTATAATTTGGTAAATGCTGTTTTTAATGGAATGCCACCATTAATGTTAGTATCTTCTCAGCTAAACGGTGTAATAGCAATGGTAGCTTTAGGTAATGCATTAGCCTGTCCATTTAATTTTTGGGCATGGGGTGCTGTAGCTTATTATTCTGTACAATCGATTTTTGCATTTAATGCATTTTTTATTTGGGGGGATTTTAATAATGTATTCAATCGTGACATCCTCCTTACCGACAGTTCCGACGGCTTTATCCCCTATGCCGCCCAGAAATGGGACCCCGTAACAGAACTGGGCTGTCAAAGTATATCAGAACAAGGAAGTTATGTTGTGTACGATGTCAACCACTATACCGAACTGGAAGATGACCGTATCTGGGGGACGGGGGGAGATAAAGATAATCCGAAGGAAAATGGTAAGGTGTATGAGTGGACTAGGGAAGCGACAAATGGGCAGTGGTTTGATTCAAACTATCTTAAAATGAAGAATTAAAGTACTAGGGGCTGCCTGGGTTTTGCAAATGGCAGCCCCACCACAGAGGGAGAGGTTAACAATGAAAAATGTATCCTTATATGTTCGGGAACTTCTGTTTACCATGGCAGTCCTGAGCGTAAGCTGCAGCTGTGATTTTCCTCTGACCAGCACTGGCAGGGGAGAACCGGTACCAACCATTCAAACTGACATTGTTATCCAGCAGCAGGGTGTGTATCAAGGACCTATATGTAATTTTATTTTAGAAAACAATTATCTATTTTTACATTCAACGAATCATGTTCAAAAATATGATTTAGTGGATAAGCGTGTGTTATGGAGTAAATATGAGAATGATATTTTCCCTCATCCTGATACAGATGTAAATATAGGTATTACTGATCTTATAGATGACACTTTCCTGTACAAAACGGCTGTTGAATATAGTAATAGGGAGTATAAAAACGGATATATTATCATGATAAATAAAAATGATGGCACCGTAAACAAGCGGATCCGATTGTTGGATAAAAAATACCCCAATGATTTTAAATTAACAAAATATAATAATTATCTATTCTTTGGGTACAACATGCTTAATGATCAGCTGCGAGATGGTTTTGGCTATATCGATCTTACCGAACTCAAAAATGATACCGAATCGGGCGAACCTAATGCCTATACTGCCAGCGTTCACATTATCCGGGAAATTCCTGCGTATTGTTCTGCTCTGATGGGGGTGAGATCTTTCCCTGGAGACCAGTATGGCTATGTTGTGTGGTATGAGTATGAAGACAAGGTTGCTCCCGGAGACGAAACTATGCCCCGCCACGGTATTGCGGCTATTGACCTTGAAAAGGCCCAGATCGCTTGGGAGGATACCTCATATAAAGCGGGACGGCCTGCAGATATAGAACTCATAACAGACAAACTTATCTTTGCATTTGAATACGATAAAACAATAGGTAAACGTGGAGCTGCTGTGTATGAAAAAGAAACCGGTAAAAAGATTAAAAACATCTGGAATGTATGGAGTGCTTGTAAGGATTATATATGGGATGAAAGCAATAAAAGAATCTATTTGACAACCGGAACTGCTATAGAGGAATTCCCAAACGTTGCAGCTATTTACTGTCTGGATGCAGAGACGGGGAACATCATCTGGAGCCGTTACCGGGACCGAAGCGAACCCCAGATAGGGATGCAGCCCCAGGTACGCAATGGGGTACTCTATGTTCCCACCTCCCGCTACCTGGAACTCTACGATGCCAACACCGGAAAACCTCTGGGACGGGATCCGAGAGTCCGGGGTGATGGGGAGAACTTTGGAGACTCAGCGGTGTGGAATGATATCATTCTTTTCCACGATGGAGCAAACACCCTTT
>Ga0209409_1001465_pt1 | contig 20235 bp, 10 predicted proteins | sample AD_JPNMR1_MetaG_FD_184424 | JGI IMG/M metagenome (GOLD analysis project Ga0209409, IMG submission 184424) | Active sludge microbial communities of municipal wastewater-treating anaerobic digesters from Japan - AD_JPNMR1_MetaG (SPAdes) (version 2) | ecosystem: Engineered > Bioreactor > Anaerobic...
TGCCCATCATTGTAGTTTTGGTACCGTGCCATAGCTTTACCTCTTTTAAGTGTTTGCTATAGCATATAGTGTGACATAATTTAGTCAATTAATTTCTTGACTTTTTTTGAGAAAATCCCCACCCTCATATATATAAGAATAACAAAGCTGACTGCTGCTATTATTGTTAATAATAATCCAGTATTCATGATTTTCTGGTTTCTACTTTTATAATACTTTTACGTTTTTTTCGGAATGCCAAAGAACTCAGTACCATACCGGATACCAATCCAATTATTAAAGTAGCAAAAAGCATTACAATAAATGGCAGAGTGATATTCCACGCAAGTAAAGTTAATGAAACCGGTTGGGTATTCTGTAATATTATTATAAGAAACAAAAAAAGAATAATTGAAATGATTATTACTTTTACTCGCATACATCTACCCTGTTGTATTGACTAAACATATTTTGATGCATAGAACATTATACTATAGCATTTATAAGTTTTGTATAATTAAGCAATAGTCTCTGTCTCTCCCAATAAATAAAAAGATAATACGAGAATATTTGTTGCAACTGGTAAAATTTAATTATATTGATATAGCAATAGTAAAATATGTCAAGTAAAGTATAGTATTGATGTGTATATTATTACTATGGGCAAAGTATTGAGTTTTGCAAGGTGAGTTTTTTCAGTAATTTTAGCGGTAATCCCCAGTAAATGAGGTAATATGTTAGTCCTTCTTCTTCACCAATTTCAAAATGATAGTTGTTGTATAGATAGTTATCGGTCTTATTTTTTTCTAAAACTTTTTCCTGCAATTCAAAAAGTACATTATCTATACAATATTCAATCATCTTAGCAACAGATATCTTCCATATTTTCTTAACATCCATTAAAAATTCATAATCATTTGGACTTAATTGCAAATGAATTCTTCTCCAGATGGAACAATTTTTATTTCTATACTTTACGTTTCTGTTGCTGATTATTGATAATTTCTGTCTTTCAACTGCAAATTTAACCATTAATACAACAATTGTTGTGATAGAAAGATTATACTTTTTGCAAATTTCCTTTAAAATTTTGTCATGAGTAAGAGAAATACAGGTTGTTGTTTCAGCATTCATAAAGTACTCCATTTATGTTTATTTATGTTACTATTGCTTTTTTAAACAAAATTAAATTTAACTTTTTCAACAACTTCTACTTTGGTATGTTGACATTAATATTTAATATTTTTTGCATTAATTATATGATTTATTGTCGATATTTACCCGCAAATATCACAACCACATTTTAACATTTCCTTCCCACAGTGTCATCAACGCATAGATTAAACAATTTTAATAAGGATATCATCTTTTAAAGTTTTTATTTTTTATTACTTTATATACTCACCCATTTAACAATATTAAAACCTAATATAAATAATCAAGATTTTTTCACCACAACTAAACATAAACTTCATAAAATCTTTACACATCCACGTCATATTATCATCGAGATTTAAGGATATAGAAACTTTAAGAGGAGATATGGATTTTAAAAGTACATTTAATGAACAAATTGTTTCAATGCTAAACATTTTTGTAAACGAACAAAAGAAACGCTTTCCTTCAAATGAAGTGTTAACAATTGACCTTCACTGCCATGACCACAACAGCAATATCCCTGATGAACAGTTAGGAAGAATATTAGGAATCCCCGAAACATGGCTACCAACCGAAGATTTACTTACAACTCTGAAGAATCATGGTTGTGATACTTATACAGTAACAAATCATAACAATGCCCGATCATGTTACGAGCTTCTTGATAAAGGACATGATGTACTTGTTGGCGCTGAATTTAGCTGCACAGTACCTGATTACAAAGTAGGTATTCATGTGCTTGCATATGGCTTTACTCCTGAGAAAGAGATAAAACTTAATAAACTCCGTACTGATATATACAAATTCTTAGATTATACTCTTGAGAATGATATCCCAACTATCTGGGCACACCCATTGTATCACTACAAATCAAAGGGCATACCACCCATGGAATTTTTTGATAAGATGGCCCTTTTATTTGAACGCTTTGAAGTTATCAATGGACAGCGCGATAGCTGGCAGAATATGCTGGTTAAGCAGTGGATTGAATCACTAACACAGGATAAGTTAGAAGAGTTATCGCACAAATTCAAAATAAAACCAGATAGATATTGTACAACACCCTACACTAAGTATATGTCAGGGGGCAGCGATAGTCACATGGGAATCTTCACTGGCTTAACGGGGACATATCTGCATATCCCAGATTTAGCTGAAAGATTAAAGACCGAAAAACGTTCAGCACTGGCACTTGAAGCCATAAAAAATGGTGCAATGGCACCTTTTGGTACACATAATGACAGTGAAAAGATGGCAATTTCTTTCATTGATTACTTTTGCCAGATAGGCATGAATATGAAAGACCCTGGCCTTCCCCATATTCTGCTACACAAAGGCGACGTTCAGGACAAGCTATCTGCACTGGCCATAACCAATGCTTTCCATGAATTAAAACGGCATAAAACCACGTTAAACTTTTTAGAGCTTTTCCACAAATCATTAATTGGAAAAACATTTTCCAAAACAAAACGATTGTATGTAAGTAAAGATTATAAAAAGGTTTTTGATATTGCCTACAAATTATCACGATATACAAAAACCAGAAAAAAAGATGATGTGACATTCTATACACAATCAGTATATGGAATATATAAAGAGCTTGTTCAATTGCTCATGAAACGTTCTGATAAACATATAAACGAATTAATTAATAACAGCAGATTTAAATCAAAAGAGTTTGAATCATTCTTTGAGAATATTGAAATCCCTACCCACTTTAGAAAATATATTGAAGGCAATGAAAAACCTAATGGTAATGGTTCAGCCAGAGTTAACCTGCCAAAACTTTTTGACGAGTTGTCCTTCCCATTTTTGGGCTCAGCGGTCATTGCAACAGCCTTTTTTACCAGTGCCCGAGTAATGTATAAAGCACGACCACTACTTTATGAATTTGCAAAAGCACACAATACGCTTAAACACCCCGAACGCACACTATGGCTTACTGATACTTTCACCGATTCCAATGGTGTTGCTCTTGTTCTGCAATCTATGCTTAAAGAAATTCAAACACGAGACCTACCCATTGATATTATTACTATTAGCAGCACACTTCAACCACAGGATCACTTAATTGTTATTCGCCCATTAAAAGAATTTACCCTTCCATTCTATGAACAACAACCTTTGCGAATCCCTGATATTCTGGAAATCCATAACATCTTCAAGCAAGGTGAATACAGTAAAATTATTGCTTCAACGGAAGGCCCAATGGGATTAGCTGCACTGTGGTTAAAATATGCATATTCTGTTCCTGCATACTTCTACGTGCATACTGACTGGATGATGTTTGCAGAACAAACATTAAAGCTAACCGATGAAAACTTACATAATTTCAGACGTTTATTGCGCACATTTTATAAAGGATTTGATGGACTGTTTGTTCTTAATAACGACCACCGCAAATGGTTGACAGGTAAAGACATGGGTTTTAATCCTTCACAGGTACACTTAACTGCACACTGGGTTGAAGAAACCTTTAAGCCATATAAAATAAACAAAGAAGACATTTTTGGAGTAAGCAACACAACACCTGTTGTACTTTTTGCAGGAAGACTTTCAGAAGAAAAAGGTGTCATGGATATACCAAAAGTCATGGAGATAGTTAAGCAAAAACATCCTGATGCAAAAGTTGCATTTGTTGGCATTGGGCCAAAAGAACAAGAACTAAGAAAGCTTTTGCCAGATGCAATCTTTTTGGGATGGGTTCAGCATGATACCTTACCAAAGATATACTCAGCAGCAGATGTTCTAGTATTGCCATCACGATTTGATACATTTGGATGTGTAGTGCTTGAAGCGTTATCATGCGGACTGCCTGTACTTGCTTACAACACAAAAGGACCCAAAGATATCATCAACAACGGATTAAATGGATATCTGGTGAAAAATGAAATTGAAATGGGCCAAAAGATCACAGAACTTCTGGATAATCCTCTGCTTCTGAACCTCTTCAAAAATCAATCATTGCTCCGTGCTCATGAATTTAGCCCTGATGCAATCATCAAGCAATTTATCAATGACCTTAACAGCGCAGCATAATCAACAAAAGCATATATGGTGGAAGCACGGGGTAATATATCACATATATCCTCGCAGCTTTTATGATGCAAATGATGATGGCATAGGGGACCTGCCTGGCATTATTGAGAAATTTGACTACCTTATTGACCTGGGCATTGATGCTATATGGTTATCGCCCATATACGTTTCACCAATGTATGATTGGGGTTATGATATACGTGATTATTACAACATTGACCCCTGCTTTGGTACATTGGATGATTTTAAAAAATTATTGGCGATAGCTCATAGTAACAACATAAAGATTATAATGGATATGGTATTAAACCATACCTCACACCTTCACCCGTGGTTTATTGAATCTTTCTCTTCGCTTGATAATCCTAAGCGCAACTGGTATATATGGCATGATCCTGTAAACGGGAAAACACCAAATAACTGGAAATCAGCCTATTTGTCAAGTGCATGGCAATGGCATGAGCCTACCCAACAGTTTTATTTACATTCGTTTCTTAAAGAACAACCTGATCTTAACTGGCATAATCCTGAAGTTAAAGAAGAAATGTTCAATGTTATGCGCTACTGGCTTGACATAGGTGTTGATGGATTCAGATTGGATGTTATTAATTACTGTTATAAGGATAATCGCCTGCGTAACAATCCTTTTTCACTTAACCCTTTCAATGAACAGATAGAAAAATATAATAGAAACAGGCCCGAAAATTATACACTGGTACAGGAAATTAGACAACGTATTGATTCATATAATGACAGAATGGTTGTTGGTGAAGTTTTTAGCTATCCTCCTGGTAATCCTGAATTATCCGCAAGCTATCTTTGCAATGGTAAAGGGTTGAATTTAGCTTTTGATTTTTCACTATTATATCAGCCATTAGATGCACGTAAAATTTATAAGTCCATCAAACGCTGGTACAATGCTATCCCTCAAAATTGCTGGCCATGTAATGTTCTTTCAAATCATGATCAGCCACGGTATGCCGATAAACATAACAGTGACAATACTGATGCAGTCCAACGTTTACTGGCATTAATGCTTCTGACTTTACGCGGTACTCCATTCATTTATTATGGTGAGGAAATTGGCATGAAAAATTGTTCAATTCCACTTCGCCATATTAAAGATCCTGCAGGAAAAAGATTCTGGCCTATATACAGGGGAAGAGATTGTTCTCGTGCGCCAATGCAGTGGTCAGATGAACCAAATGCTGGTTTCAGCAGAAGCTGTAGCTGGCTTCCCATTGACAGTAACTATCGCACAATAAATGTAAAAAATCAGATAAAAGACCGTTACTCACTGCTTAACTTTTTTAAGGATTGTATCCACCTTCGCAAAAAACATACAGCACTAACCTATGGGTTATGGGAACCACTTGAAAAAGGAAAACATGGCATTTTTGCATACCTGTGCAAAACCGATCAAGAAACACTGTGTATAATTTTAAATTTTAACAATAACCCAACAATGCTAAACCATCGCTATGAAGCGCAGTGGAAAGTACTGTATTCCACTCATAGGAGTAAATTTGAACACTTTGCTGACCTGCGAATGCAATGTTACCCCTATGAAGCAACTATTCTACAGAAAGTTGGCGATTTATCATAGTTTATAATGTATAGGGAATGCCATACTGGGGGATAATAACGGTAATATGCGGGAAAGCCTTTGTAACTGCTTCAACAAATTGTGTGGTATCCACATGTGATGACACTGGTGGGAATGTATCATCAAAATGATGTAAAAATATTGATTGAGGATTAAATTTCTTTATAAAGCGTATGGCATAGTGATCGATATCCGAACGCCCCTGGAACGGAAGTGTCAGCATGGCTGGCTTATAAGGATACTCGATAGTAGGGGAATAATTTAAACTGCCAAAATGTAGTATAGATTTATCATCACATACTATCTCATAAGCAAATATTGTACCTGCAGGCATTGTTTTATTCAGAGTTATAATTTGTTTAAAATCACCAAAATATTGTAATACCCGTTTATTGATAAGAGTTTTGAATATAAGAGGAATATCAAAACGTATATGCTCACTTTTGTATATTTTTATAATAAAGGGCGGGATTAACACAACCTGTCCATGATCAATAATTCGTATATAATCTGGCAAAACACCCTGTTTAAGCAAAACATCGGCAACCTGTATCCCACAATATATGGTGCATTTACTCAGATCCCAAATTTCAGGTATGTTATATATATGATCAAAATGGCCGTGTGTAATAAATATGTCTGTTGCACCTGAATAATCATCAATGGAAGCATACTGCAATGATTTATTCATGGATATGAATGGATCAAAGTGTAAAGAAGTGTTGCCTGAAGATATTCTAATTGAAGCTGTTCCAAACCACTGTATTTCCATATGTGTATCTATCTAAATAAAATCATCCACAGTTAACATTCTTTATCTTCACCTGTCAAGTACAATTGATATAGATTCAGTAATATAAAGAACTATTTTTAAAAATAGGTTATTATTTAACATTATTTTTTAAATTAACCAGTATTATCAATCTATTACCAAAAAAATTGTTGCAAATTCATCCATAATTATCTATTTCTAAGACGCTATAAAAACTCTTAAAAAAGAGGACAATCCATGAATAGGTTATTGATCGTTATATTTATTTTACTATTTACATTGCATCATTCTTTTGCAAATGAATCATTGAATTGTATCACTTCCCATACAAGCGCCTTAGGTTTTAAAGCAGACCTTCCTGACTGGGACAAATCAGAAATGATGAGGGGTATTTCCCATGAATTTATTTGTGCTTATTCAAAAACAGTGTATATCAAAATATATAAAGTTAAAGACAGCCAAACTGACATGCTCCATGAACTTACGTGGAATATTTGGGAAAAAGATCCAAACGCTCACTTTATTATCAAGACATCAACAGAAGATGGTGGAATTATTGTTACAACATATAGAAGTCAAGGCACATCCATTCACAGGATAAGGCTCATACATAATAATGATACAGTTTTTATTATTGAGTGCAGTGCACCTGAGAAAGCATTCTACAAATATGAAGTTTATTTTAACAGGGTTTTCCAGAGTTTTTCAGTACTTTAATGGCAATGCTGCAATATCTAAAGGACGTGGTTTTGATTTATCAATATCCATCGATAATGCGTTATGTGTGCAGTGTTCCACACAGAGTTCACATCCAGCACAATCATTTTTATTATACATCCATGAAGTGTTACTTACACTGATTGCATTGAAAGGGCATATTCTTGAACAATCCCCGCAATGCTTGCATTTTGTTTCATCGTGTACTACACTATACCCTGCCGCGGCATTCATTGATAATGAATCATCAAACTTTTTAGCAAACTGTGTTGCCTTTAAGCTGACACAGGATTTTGGATGACAGTTGCATATAACTCCCGTACTGCCACCAGTAGCAACCTTAAAAAAGGCCTGTGTAATATATCCATGCTTCCTAAAATTTTTAATAAGTTCAAGTGCCTGATGTTGGGTTATTCTTTCTGCATTATATTTTTTTCCATGTTCAAGCCAGAACGATGCAACAGGTTTACCAATAGCAATACAGGAATGTATTGCCCATTCTTCATCACCCATAGTTTTTTTACAGGGGCAATCCATCACTGCAATAAAATCAGGCTCAGTAAAGATGATCTTATACGCAAATTTGTAAGGGATAATGCTTCTATTGGAATCACTAGTATGTGCAATATCCCTGTTTAATTCTAAAATTTTTCTGGTATCACCAAATGATAATATCTTGGCATGATACCGATCAAACGCAAATTTAAGAAAATGTCGCAGTGGTGTAAACCAGGAAAAATGATCAGTCAAAAATTTAAATGTATGATAAAGTATAAACACATAAGGATAATAGAAGACAAAATACAAATAATTATGAATAGCCCTGTCAACACGCCACCCATGCTTTTTGAATATAGCTATTGTTGAAGGTTTGAGTATTGCTTTCAATGTTCCTCTTACATACTATATCAAAAATACCTTGCTAACATTGCCTCTAATTCTTCTAACGTAAAAGGCTTACATAATCCACCGTTAAAGCCATAATCCTGGGGATGTGCCAGCACCGGATCTTCATGATAACCGCTCATGACAAATGCCAGAATATCTTTATCATACTTTCTAATCTCTTCAATAGCCTCTCTGCCACCCATCCCGCCTTTAATGGTCATATCAAAGATTAAAGCATTAAATGGTGTTCCTGATTCTTTTTCTTTTATATACATATTTATTGCATCCCTGCCATCATCCACCGCTACAGCATTAAAACCCAGATGCTCCAGAAATTTTAGCATAATTTCGCGCATCATAGGTTCATCATCCAGCACCAGAATCCTGCCACCTTTTGATACTTTCCTTTCTTCAACTTTCTTTGGTTCTGCTGGTTCTTTTTTTGTTGCGGGAATATAAATATAAAACGTTGTACCTTTGCCAGGCTCTGATTCAACTTCAATGGTACCCTGATGACGTGCAATAATTGAATAGCTTGTAGCAAGTCCTAATCCCTGTCCCATACTTTTGGTAGTAAAGAAAGGATCAAAAATTTTTGGCAAAACCTCTTTAGGAATACCAATACCCTGATCGGCGATAGTTACCCTGATATAATCTCCCTGCAATAATGGATGCTCCCCTTCAGCAAAGGATATATTGCCTGCACCTATTGTGATGATTCCCCCCATTGGCATTGCCTGCACAGCATTGATGACAATATTTTGAATTACCTGTGAAATTTGATTATAATCAATTTCAGCATAATCAAGATTATCATCAACAGAAAACTGTGCTTTGACATTAGAACCGCTTATTGCAAACTGCACTGTATCCTGAAGAAGCGGAATAATAGATTGAACCTTCTTAACGGGCTGGCCGCCTTTTGAAAATGTCAACAACTGCCCTGTTAACCCTTTTGCACGTTGAATTGACTTCAGCGCATTTGCCAGCATCTCAGAAACAGTGCTATCAGATACATATGCACTTGCCAGCCCAATGTATCCAAATACTCCTTCAAGTATGTTATTGAAATCATGTGCAATCCCACCTGCCAGAAGGCCAAGGGATTCTAATTTCTGTGCTCTCTGTATTTGTTCAATCAACTGCAGTTTTTCAGTCATATCCCTGAATACCAGTACCACACCTACAATATTGCCCGCTTTATCCTTAATTGGTGCAGCACTGTCAGCAATGACACGTCGCGTGCCATCTTTTGCCACAAGTACAGTATGATTTGACAGTTCATATACATGCCCAGTAGATAACACTTTGTCAACGGGGTTCTCTAATGGTTTGGCCGATAGTTCATGGACAATTGTAAAAATTTCCGAAAGGTGCTTGCCTGTAGCTTCTACCTGTGAATATCCAGTAAGCTGTTGTGCTGTTTCATTGATGATTACCACCCTTCCATCAGTATCCGTGGCAATAACACCATCACCAATACTTTGCAAAGTAATACGCAACTTTTCTTTTTCTTCAAATAGTGCTTCTTCTGCCTTTTTACGATCAGTTATGTCAAGTACTGAAACAAGACCAGCAGGCTTACCCTTATATTGTACTGTTGCACTTGTAACATAAACCCATTTAACCTGCCCATCTTTACTGATAATCCTGAATTCATAGCTATCTAACCCCTGTCCACCCTGCTGCCGCCGTTGTGCTTTATTAATGAGCATTTCTTTATCTTCAGGATGTACCAGAAACCAGAAATTCAAATGAGCCACTTCTTCAAAACTATAGCCTGAAATTTGCTCAGCCACTTTATTCACATATACAAATGTATCATCCTGATACATCATAATAGCCATAGGGCTGGAATCGGCAAGTGTCCTGAACTTTTCTTCGCTTTCAGCAAGTGCACCTGTCACCTGCATACGTTCATACGACTTCCATGCAGCATCCATTAACAGCGTTAACTGCAATACATCCATTTCAGTATAATCTGTTTCTTTGTTTGCCACACCTACCGTGGCAACTATCTCCTTATTCCTGAACACCGGTATCCCTAAAAATCTGTCAATGTCCACATGACCTTCAGGATAACCTTTTTTAAGCGGATTATCTTCTTTATAATTATTTATTATTATTGGCCGTGCCTGTCGAACTGTTTCCGCCCATATCCCAGCTGTATCTAAATAATACTCTTCAGGTTTTTCAATCATGGTGCATTCATGCATCACTTCTTTTGACCAGGCGTTAAGCACAAATTTCTTTTCATCAGCATCATAATTTAAAATAAATCCAATGTTACTGCCAGTAAGCTGCAAGGCTTTTTCCAGCACATACTCAAAAAGTTCTTTAGAATTTTTTGCATCGTATTGCAGTATTGCAATTGCTGCATCCAATCGCTCCTTATTTTTTATCAGCAGTTCCTCTGCAATCTTTCGCTGAGTTAAGTCATGAGCAACAATCATAATTGATATAATCTTGCCATCTTTGACTATAGGGGTTGATGTAACCTGTACTGGAATCAACGTGCCAAATTTATTAATAAATTCTGTTTCATAGAGTTCAATACCTGAATATCCGGACAATCGCTTTGCATGGCGTTCATATATTGAACGCCTGTATTTACGAGGTACAAACATCAATATATTATTGCCAATTATTTCTTCTTGTGTATATCCCGAAATATTAATGACTGCTTGATTAACGTATTGTATAATACCATCCATATCATGAAGGGCAATTAAATCCTGTGTTGATTCAGCTAAATACCGGTAACGTTCTTCGCTTTCTTTTAATTCTTTTTCAGCTTTTTTTCTTTCATCAATATCACGAATAATTGCTAATATCCTTTCCTGTCCTGCTAATATTGTCTTTTTCAATGTTACCTCAACCCAGAACACCTGACCATTCTTCTTTTTTGCAAGCCATTCAAATGTGGGGATTTCTCCTCTTATGGCTTCAGCAATTTTCTGCTGTGCAATATCCTCAGTATACGGATATACATTTGCACTCAAATCACCTATGTTCAAATGTAAAATTTCTTCCTTTGAAGAGTATCCATACATTTCTAATGTTTGTCTATTGCAATCAATTATTCTACCACCTTCTTCGGTGATTGCATCAATCATTATAGCATCAGTGGTAGAATCAAATATCTCTCGAAATTTTTGTTCGCTTTCTTTGAGTGCAAGTTCATTCAGTTTTCGTTCAGTTATATCGCGTATTGTCTCTATAGCACCTATAATGTTACCATCTTTATCATACAGTGGTGCAGCCTTACCCCATAAATAAACCTTTTTACCTTTAAAATCGTCTATAGTTGTTTCAGCAACTATTGTATCTTTTTCTTTTTTAACATATGTATAGTTTTTAGCAACATCTTCATTATATTGCAAAGCCAGATCCACCAGTATTGGTCTTCGTACTCCATACAATGGAAGTGCATATTCATAATTACCTTTACCAATTAAATCAGATGCATTTATTCCTAATAATTCCCCCATTGCTTTATTACAGGCTATAACAACTCCATTTTTATCTATAACTAAAGTTGGATCAGGTATATAAGCAATGATATCTTCTAACTGTTTTTGTTTATTGAATAACTCTTCCTCAGCCTTTTTTCTTTCAGTTATATCAGTATATAATGCAAATGATCCTATATATTTTCCTTCTTCATCAATGATTGCTTTAGCTGAAACTATCGCCCACAGTTCACTCCCGTCTTTTTTCTTCCTTCTGTCTTCGTATACCTCATCTATACCTTTTGCACGTTTTTCTTGTAAACGTTTTTGTAAAACCGGGATGTCTTCTTCAAACATAAAATCAAAAATTGATCTACCAATCATTTCCTCCTGAGTATATCCCAGCATATCAGCCATTGCTTTATTGACGTATGTTGTAATATTATGTTCAATCTTCCATATTCCTTCCTTTGCTGTTTCAACCAGAATGCGATATTGTTGTTCACTAAGAAGCAAAGCTTTTTCAGCCTTTTTTCTTTCAGTAATATCACGCACTATTGCCTGAATATACTGTTTACCACCCAGTTCAAAGGCATTCAGGTTCACTTCAGTATCAAATGGTGTCCTGTCATATGTGCAATGCTGCCACTCAAAAAACTGCGGATTGCCCTGTAAAGCTGCATTAATCTTTTCCAGTGCTTTTTCCTTTGAGGATCTCCCATCAGGTTGAAATTCAGGTGAAAAAACATACGGTGGTGTGCCAATTATCTGCTCCCGTGTGCATCCAAACATTTCCAGTGTTTTCTGATTGCAATCTATAAATATTTCTTTATCCATTAAAAAAATAGCATCATTTGCTGATTCAAACAAAGTACGATACTTTGCTTCATTTTCTTTTAGCTGATCTTCGGATAATTTCCGTTCAGTTATATCAGTAATAAAATTAAGAGTTGCAGGTTTACCTTCCCATTCTATTGCAACAACATTTAATTCAACCCATCGTATTGCACCGGATTTGGTCAATATTCTAAATGTATATCGTGATTCTACTTTTTCGCCTTTTAACCTTCGTGAATAATTATCATAAACCATTTGCCTGTCATCAGGATAAATAAACTCTATAAAAGGCTTGGATAATAACTCCTGTTGCGTATACCCACTAAGACCTGTAGTACGGGTATTACATATTTTTATATACTCATCCTGTACAACTACAATAGTTTCTGCAGCATTTTCAAATAATGCCCTGTATTTTGCCTCACTTTCTTTTAATTCTTTCTCTGCCCTTATACGCCCGCTAATATCTCTGATTATGCTTATAAATGCCTGAGGTTTACCTTCACTATCGGGAAGGACTGATGAATGGACTTCAACAGTGATTTTTTGGCCATTCTTGTTTTTTATTGTATAAATATTGCCTTCAGAATACCCGGTTTTAAGGGTATTACTCATATTTGTAATTGCTTTACGTTTATCCTCTTCGTCCAGCAAATCCAGAATATTGGTAAGATCAGACATCAATTCACCAGTTGTACCAACGCCATACATTTCCCTTGCTGCATGATTTGCGGCAAATATATTACCTTTAAAATCATAAATCACAATGACATCGGGTGAAGTATCAAATAGTGCCCTGTACCATTCTTCACTTTTTTTTAGTCGGTTTTCTATTTCTTTCCGGTGAGTAATATCCCTCACTATTGCCAGTAAAAAAACTTCCTTACTTATTACCAGCTTATTTAAACTTACTTCAGTATAAAAAGGCGTGCCATCTGTTTTTATATGTTGCCATTCAAAATGCTGCGGAATACCTGCTTTTGCTTTTTTGATATATTGTAATGCCAGTGGCTTTGACTTTTCCCCATCAGGCTGCAAGACAGGGTGAAACTGATATGCTGATTTGCCTATAATATCCGAGCGTGTACAGTTAAACATGGTCAGTGTTGCGGGGTTGCATTCAATACATATATCATCTTTCATGATAAAAACAGCATCGGTTGTTGACTCAAAGATTGCTTTGAATTTTTCCTCATTTTCTTTCAGTATCTTCTCCATTAACTTGATTGTGGTGATATCCTCATGAATACCAACAAGTCCTATTATATTCCCATCTTTATCCTTAATAGCATTAGCACGCAAAAGAACATCTATAACGTTTTTATTTTTATCATACATTTTTACCTGGCCATTCCATGAACCACCAGCCATAATTGTGTTAAACACTTCTTTCCCAATCTTATGATCAACATATAACGTCCTGGGTGGATTATTACCAATATCACCAAACAGTTCATCAAATGCTTTGTTCTGGTAGTAGTGCTTACCCTCAGGTGTGGACATGCCTATGGCATACGAAGAATTTTCAACCAGATATTTGAAAAGAAATAATTGATCCTCAATTGCTTTCCTTTTGGTAATATCCCGGGATATAACCAGTATCCCTATTGGCTTATTTTTAGTATTACGAATAAATGAAACCTGTGTTTCCAGCCATATTGTTGATCCACCTTTGCGATAATGTTCCAGTTCCAGGATCCTGCTTCTATTTGGATTAACGTTTTTACTTTTTTCTTTTTCAAGTTCTTCCTTAAATACCTCAAGTGCCTTTTTTAAAGAATCTGGTGTCAAAATCTGTTCAAGTTTTTGTTTTTTTACTTCATTCAGAGGATAACCACGTAATGTAACAATAGCCGGACTTACATAAACAATATTAAAATTCATGTCAAATATGGTGATAGCATCGGCACTGACATTGGCAATAATACTGAATATGTCCATATTATAGAGCGGATTTAATGATTCGGCATGAACAATGTTATGAGTCTGGGATGGCGTTACTTTTTTCTTAGCAGTTTTTTCTTTTTTTTTATTATTCATTATAATTCCTCAGTTATCAATAAAACCAGCCTTCCTTTTATAACAATAATCGATAACGTTGGAAAATACAACTAAAATTTTTGCTGTAAAAATTCTGAAAAGGAAGCCCAAGATAATAAAATTTTTGTTGATTTAAAATAAAAGAATATCTATATTAGTGTTTAGTAAATTATTGAACATATCTTAAGGTACATTAATGGCTCCAACAACAGCTCGAAAATTTACTCAGCAGCAACGTGCTGAAATTCTATCGCTAATAGATGAACGTATTAAAGATCAATATGTTACACGTTCTGATTTTAAAGTATTACAAAAAGCAATAACAGATTTAGCCATTACCGTCAAAGAATTAGCTGAAGCTCAAAAACGTACTGAACAAAGTATCAAAGAACTTACTAAAAAACAGGATAGTTCTGATCGTAACATTAAAGAACTCACTCAAGCTCAAAAACGTACTGAGCAAAGCATTAAAGAATTAACTGAAAGACAAAATAAAACTGAACAGAGTATCAAAGAATTAACCGAAGCTCAAAAACGTACCGAACAGCGAGTTGATTCTCTTACCATCAAAATGGAAGAATTGACCGAAGCTCAAAAACGTACCGAACAGCGAGTTGATTCTCTTACCATTAAAATGGAAGAATTGACCGAAGCTCAAAAACGTACTGAGCAAAGCATTAAAGAATTAACTGAAAGACAAAATAAAACTGAACAGAGTATCAAAGAATTGACCGAAGCTCAAAAACGTACTGAACAACGAGTTGATTCTCTTACCATCAAAATGGAAGAATTGACCGAAGCTCAAAAACGTACCGAGCAAAGCATTAAAGAATTAACTGAAAGACAAAATAAAACCGAACAGAGTATCAAAGAATTAACCGAAGCTCAAAAACGTACTGAACAACGAGTTGATTCTCTTACCATCAAAATGGAAGAATTGACTGTTGCTTTAAAAGAAACACAGATTGAGTTAAGGCAACTTGCTGAAGATCACAGAACAACCAGAAGAATATTGGGCAATCTGACCCACACTATTGGTTATACACTTGAAGATACAATTATGAAATATATACCCGATTATGCATTTAAGGAATATGGTGTTACCATCACCACCGTTGACCGCAGATATATTACATATCCTGATAAACGGTACGATGAAATTAATATTTATTCTGAAGGCACTAAAAATGGCAATAAGGTCTACATTATTGGCGAAAGCAAAGCACAATTAGGCAAAAAAGATGTAGAAAGCTTTGATAAAATGATCAAACGTTTACAGAATACACTGGAAGGCGAAATTATTGGTTTTGTGGTCTGTTACAGCTGTACACCTGATGTGGAAGAATACGTTAAACAGGAATATCCATATATTCGTATTCATAAAAGTTTTGATTTTTACAAATACAAAAAAAGTTATGATTAATATTTATTGTATACTACTGTAGCTTAGAGCAGCATAAGTATACACTTCATTTTTTATAAAATATCGTCTTCTTCACTTTGCAAATACTGCAAAATCTTTCTTCTAATTGAGTCGGGAAGCCTGATACCAATCGTTTTTAATCTGTTTTCATACTTTTTGAACGAACGGACATGCTGTGAAGTGGTAACAAAAATCTTAAAATATGAACGTATGCTCCCTTCAACCTCCTTACGAAATTCTATGTCCTGATTTAGCATATCTTCAAGAGGTGCAATAACACGATAATTTATGGGACGACAGATAGAGCGGTATGCTACAAACCGCTGCAAAGTTTCCGATTCGTAGTTTTTCTCTTTTATATTTTTTTCAACTTCGTTCAAATCAATACAATCAAGCACTTCAAATTTATATTCATCCTGCAATGCATTTCGTATCATCTCTGCTGCATCTTTACAGCAACTACACGATAAAAGATTATCAGGGCATTGCAATCCACACCGCAAATACAGTACCATATCGATATCCGAACTTGGCTGTGATAATCCAACATTGACTGATCCAAGCACATCCATTGCAATGTCTTCAATCACAGGTTCAATACGCTTAACTATCTCTTCCATTTTTTCTACACGCAATTCTGATTCCTCAGTTTGAAACATCCTGAAAAAATTTTTTATTTCTTTAAATAACTCAATCTCAGGTATATGTGAATACTGCTGAATATTCATATCAACATTCATTAATTTCTTCTTTGCATTATATCGTCCTTCATCAATAACGGTTTCTACCCACTCACCGTCTTTTTTAGTATACTCCGCTAAATCATACACACGTTCGTTATATAATTTTCTATACAGTATGTGCTCTATAGTTTTTCCATCAAGTTCTACCTGATAAAAAAACCCTCCCTCAAGCACATCATGGTGCACGGTGGTAATGTCCCCAAATGGCGATGGATTTAAATACAACGTATGTTCAACTTCCTTCATACCCCATGATCCGTGAATGTGGCCAGTTAAACATAAAATAACAGGATTATTGTCGCAATAGGTTCTGAGCGCAGGTGACCCTGTTGGACCAACGGGTGGCAGCCAGTCAAGCACTCCATGGGCAGGCTGATGTGTCACAATGATAGTTGGTCGTACTGCTTTGAAAAAATTGTACATCTCGTTTTTTCTATCATCAATACCAATGCCAGCTCTATAGGGCACAACATACTTTTGTGGTATACCTGCCGTGAATACATCAGCCCCACCATAGCCAGCAATAATCTGATCATCGACCTGATGCCAGTGCAGATGCAGGTCCCTGTCGTGAAGCGATGTGTATTTTAAATCCATATCGTAATTGCCGGGCAGTGCAAAAATATATGTTTGCGGTTTAAAGCTAAAAATATTTGCCAACACCTTATACTTTTGCTGCATCACTCTGCGTGCACGTATGGTGTACTGCTGATATTTTGCACCCAGTTCTGCTGTCTCTTCCGTGATATGCGGCATTTCCATAAGCTCATCAACAAAATCTTCCACCGTGACATCATCACGTCCCATTTGCTTACGCATATTGTCAAAATACATCTGCAACTCATGGTAGCGAATTGCGCTGTCCATATTGTAAAATGGAATGTCTATCAAATCACCAGAGATGATATACACATCAGCTATTGTTTCATACAATAGTTCTCGTACGCGTTCAAACGCGCCATGGACATCGGTACAGTAGATTATACGCATCAGCGTTTCCTTTTATATGCATTAAGCTTATTAGCAGTAACTATCGCACACAATACAAGAATAAAAACCCATGCAACATACAGGATAATATCACCACACAGGCGATACACTGTGCCTGTATTCATACTCAAATCCATATCACCCACACAGTATGTTTTTTTCATGAGCGGCACTGAAGTAGTAATACGCCCATACGGATCTATGAGTGCCGTAAAACCTGAATTGCCCGCACTGACAAACCATATGCCATTTTCAATTGCTCTGAATACTGAAAAGTAAAAATGCTGCATGGGACCAACTGGATTTTCGGTCCATAAAAGATTAGTGATGTTTACATAAAAGTCAATGCCTGCATTTGCATAATACCTGCATAATCTGTGAAAAATATTTTCATAGCATATAAGTGGGGCACATCTGAATGAACCAATGGTAAAAATACGCGGGCTATCACCAGGAATAAAGTTTGAACCACCAAATGCATCAATGATGTCATTCACAAACGGGAACAGTTCCCCGTATGGAAACCACTCACCAAAGGGTACTAAATGTATTTTGGCGTACGTGTCAACAACCTGACCTGCCGAGTTGATAAGCACCATGCTGTTTTGCGGATAATACCGCCTTTTTAGCACATCTTCAATAATGCCAATTTCACCTGTTAGCAGGGGTACACGGTTGGCTGCAGCCAGCGCCAGCACTTCTTCTTCAAAATGATTCAGATTGCCATTGAAGTAGCTATATGAAATATTCTCTAACGTTGCGGATTCTGACCACACCACAATATCAGGATCATGCTGCATAGCCTGCTGTGTTAACGTTTTAAGAATATCCAGATAAATATATTTATTTCTTGTCCAGTTTTCCCATGGCGAAAAACATGACTGCACCATGGCAACACGCAGGTGTGAATTTGTATACTCATGATGGTGCTTGAGTCTTATGAAACCATAACCCGTTGATACCACCACAACAACACACACAATACTGCACGCAAGTAATGCAGGGCGATAGTTACTGTTACAAAGCTTTGCCTGTATTAATTCAGCAATGCTGATATTTGCAAACACAATGATAAACGTGATACCAAAGATTCCAGTAATTGACGCTATCTGAATGAAGTGAATAAACGGATATTGCGTATAACCTAAAAAGTTCCAGGGAAATGCCATGGTACCAATGGACTGTACCCAGTCAAATGCAATCCACACCGATGGATACAGTATCATAGTAAGACGTGGAAACATTCGCGACAGATATTCAGCAAGTAAAACCTTTGTAGCAAAAAAGACCGATATGCACGGAACAATAAGGGCTACAATTACAACCTTGCCATACGGCAACGCCTGTCCAAAATCACCCATCCAGTAGTAAACAACACCAAACCCAAAAAGTCCTGTAATGAATGATGTTATGTAAACGTCTTTCAGCGGCTTATTACGTATGTACACAAACAGAGGAACAAGGCACACCCAGGCAAATACTGACAAAAGCGGCGCAAATAAATTTACAGGTGTTAAAAACGATACATAGAACAAAGGTACACTAAGCACATAGTAATGCCCTGAAAGCTTACGCAGCAATTCAATCTTCATTATTCCCTTCCCACCATCTTCAAAAATTCTTCTTCGGATAGAATGCGCACATTGAGCGTTTGTGCCTTTTCAAGTTTGGAACCAGCCTCCGTGCCTGCAACAACAAAATCAGTTTTTTTACTTACTGAGCTTGAAGCCTTTCCTCCCAATGATTCAATCAGGCTTTCTGCCTCCTGCCTTGACATACTCTTCAGCGTTCCTGTAAACACAACTGTTTTTCCTTTAAATGGATTTTCAGAGGCTTCTTCCACAACTTCATCTTTTACAACAACTCCATTGCTCAGCATCGTTTTAATAATCTTCAACGACTCCTCATCATGGAAGTAATCATACACTGACTGTGCAACACCTGGTCCCACTTCGGGTATCCTCATAAGTTCCTGTGGCGATAGTTCCTGCAATTTGTCCAGTGAGCGTACATGGCGGGCAATAACCTTTGCTATATGGTCACCAACATTACGAATACCCAGTGATCGCAAAAATTGTGACAGGCTGACCTCTCTTCGCTGATTGATGGAATCTATAATTTTATCCACGATTTTATCGCCCATCCGCTCAACCTGTAAAAGGTCATCACGTGTCAGTGCATAGATATCGGCAATTGTTTTTATCTTTTTCTGTTCATACAAACGTTTGAGTAATTCAGGACCAGCATATTCAATGTCCATTCCATCCTTTGAAACAAAAAAACACAGTGTTTCATACTCTTTAGCAGGGCACGATGGATTGACACAGCGTATATAGATGTCTTCATGCTGAAGTACTGAATTGCAGGCAGGGCACCGCTGTGGAGGAACTATCTCCTTAACATCATGGCGTTTGTCCCGTAACACTTCAACTACTTTTGGGATAACATCACCAGCACGTATTACTTTAACCACATCGCCAATTTTTATATCCAGCCGCTTAACTTCCTGAAAGTTATGAAGCGTAGCGCGTTTGACTATCACTCCACCAATATTAATGGGCTCTAAATTTGCAACAGGCGTAACAAGGCCT
>Ga0209409_1001467_pt1 | contig 20217 bp, 21 predicted proteins | sample AD_JPNMR1_MetaG_FD_184424 | JGI IMG/M metagenome (GOLD analysis project Ga0209409, IMG submission 184424) | Active sludge microbial communities of municipal wastewater-treating anaerobic digesters from Japan - AD_JPNMR1_MetaG (SPAdes) (version 2) | ecosystem: Engineered > Bioreactor > Anaerobic...
AACAATATTAGTAAAATTTTAAAAAATTATATTTGTGAACATGAGTTACATATAGTTGTTAACTCAGAAATGAAAAAAAGACTTGAAAATGTTGCAAGGAAATTTAATATTTCTATTTCTGGGTTTATTGTATATATCTTGCAACTATATACCAATAGAGTAAAAAAGATATATTGTTTCGGTCCAGAGGATGGAAATAAATACGAAAGAATAGATGGGGATGCAAGAATTCATGTGTATCTGTCAAAACAGGATTATAGATTCTTGAAGAAAATTCATGCTGATTTGAATTTTTTTAGCATGGGAGTTTTATTGAGGAGAATTATCCTACTCTTCTTGGAAGAGTATGATAAACTTGGCATTACCGGTGTTGAGATGAAGTGTAATCTTGTAACATTACATCTATGGTTGAAATTAACAAAAATAAAGAAGTGGAGAAAGAGCAGAGAATTGTCCCACTTTAAAGGGAATTTCACCCCATTTTATAAAGCAATATACAATAATTGTTACCAGGTAATAGGTTTTGAGACATATTACTAGCAAGATTTTAGTAAAAATTATAAAAAAGAAAAATAAGACTATTATAATATTTTCTCAAATAAAATTAATCTCAGAATAACTCTATCCTTTTAATTTTCTAAAAATAGAATCCACCTGATAAACTTTAATTAATATTCTTATAGACAATTGTCATATGAGGACTTTAATAATAAATCCAATGATTTTGATATTAAATTAGTTGCCAAACAAATTCATAGTTTTAAATACAATATTTATATCTGGTAGTTGTTATTTATTCACAAGGGATATGAGAAAATCTCATATCCCTTTTTCTTACATAGAGCAAAGCTCACTTATTTAAGTAAATTTCTCAAAAACAGCTAATGACTTTGCGAGATTCATAGAGGCTACTTTATTTTCTGAAGAATTTTCTTTCTTTAAAACATTGCTCAACATAAGAGCAATACTTTCTAAAAAATCCACTTTTTCTTTTGTAAAATTATTAGGAATTTCACTTTCTATATTAAAAGTTCCTATTACTTTATTATCTTTATCTCGAATAGGTATACAGACTTCTGATTTGGCATTAGATATACCTTTTATGTATTCACCTTTATAATTATCAAGATCATTGATAACAATTGTTTTATTCCTTAAAGCTGTTAAACCAGTAACCCCTCTACCTATTTTAATTATTATATTAGCCTCTTCCTCGCCATAGCCAAAATATGCTACTGTTATAAGTTCCTCATTTTCTAATTTTCTTAGAATAGCATTCTTAATTCTTAACTTTTCTTTAAGAATTTCTAATATTTCATTAAATCTCATGTTAACGACATTTTTATTCATAAGTCTATCCTCCTTGATAAATATAGATTAATATTTTTAAAGATATATAAGCAAATAGTATGCCATAATATTTTTTATAAAAATTATAGTTTAAATCTATTTTTAATAATAAAAATTTTAATTATTACAATTATGTCGTTTACTAAATACATATTTGTATTTTTCTCTCTAAAAAATATCAAAATATAAAAAATTTAAATTTGGCTTTATCAAAACTTATTTCTTATATCTTAGAAAAATTTGCCGATGGAGTGGAGTAAAAAAAGTATTTTTTTGGTCTGGAAAATGACAATAGATATGAAAGAATCGATGCTGATAAGGAGATTAGAGTCTATCTTTCAAAAGAAGATTATAGGTTTTTGAAGAAAATTCATGCAGATCTTAATTTTTTCAGTATAACTGATCTTTTGAGGAGAATTGTCGCACTTTGAATGGAATACAACGCCCTTCTACAAAGCAATCTACAATAATTGTTACCAGGTAATAGGCTTTGAGACATATTATTAGCAAGATTTTAGTAAAAATTATAAAAAAGAAAAATAAGAATATTATAATATTTTCTCAAATAAAATTAAAGTTCAGGATAAATCTATTTTTTTAATTGCTTAAAAATAAAATCGCATCATCTAGAAAATATTTTTATTTTATTTTTTTGACAAACTCAGAAATTTTTAATATAAGAGTATTCAAATTATTAAAACTATAATTTATATTGTATAATTATATTAAAAAATTAATTTAATTATAAGGAAATAATATGAAAAAAGGAAATATTATTTTTATAAAAATAATGATCGCAAGTACATTTTCGACTGCTCTATCATTGGTTATGTATGGTATATTTGTGCCAGTAATAATGAATTACGATCCAGAGTATTTTAAAGAATTTTTTAGAAAATTAATGTTTAATATTGCTCTGCTTGAACCTCTTGCTATGATAAGTATCTATTTGTTATATAAGCCGGCTCATAAATATATAACTAAAATCGAAGATAAAGTTAGCTATACAGAAAAAGAGTTTGAATCTGCTATAAAGGCAACAAAAAATATACCTTTTTTCTTATTTTTAGTTGGAGTATCAGTATATGATATTGGCATATTTATTGCCTTTGTTCCACACTTTATAAAGACCGGGGAGATTGATTTAATTCATTTTGGGTTAAGGCTTGTAATAGGGACAATATGGGGCTTATTAAATGGTCTTCTTACTGCCCGTATTATAAGCATATTTTTGATTGAGACAAAGTTAAAATTTGAACTATATGAGAGTCCCAAAAATATAAAAAGAGAGTCCCATTTTTTAAACATAGTTATCCCTTTGATAATTTTAGTGATGTTTTTAATTTCTGTCTCAATAATTATCTTTTATAGATATAGTGTGCAAAATGTTGATATCAATCTTACAAAGAGTAATTTTAATAAAATATTTTTTATTTATATATTTTTCTTTTTTTTATTTTCTGGAATTATTTATATTCTTATAAAAGAATCAAATGAGTATCTTAAAAATCTCTCCAATCAATTAAATAATATGATTCAAAAAGAGACGGATCTTTCTGCAAAGATAAAAATAACAACTTTTGATGATATGGGTATAATTTCTGATAAAATAAATAAAATAATTGATAAATTGACTTACACATTTAAAAATATTCAGACAATAAGTAATGATGTTTTTTTATCAAATGAAAAGACACAAGAAGATATTAATGAGTCGATTAATTTTGCCAAAAAACTAAATGAAATGATCGTTAGTATTGAAAAAAATCTAAATACTCAGTTGTTAGAGATGAGTAATATGTTAGAAAATTTTAATAACATAATTAATTCTTCTGAAGAATCGATTGTAAAAAATAACGAACATATTGACTATATAAATACCACTTCAGAGGCTATGAAAGTAATTTTAAAATCATTTGATTCTTTAATAGATTTTACATTAAGACTCGATAAAGAATTTAATCAATTTTTAAATACAATAAAAAAGAATAATGAACAGATAAGGATAGTAATGAATGCAATAAATGAGACAAATAAGACCTCGCTTAAAATAAATGAGATAGCAAATGTAATTTCTGATATTGCCTCAAAGACAAATCTACTTTCAATGAACGCAAGTATAGAGGCAGCTCATGCAGGAGAATATGGTAAAGGCTTTAGTGTAGTTGCAGATGAGATAAGAAAACTCTCTTCAAATACCTCTAATTCTGCAAAAGGAATAACATTTCTTATAAATGAAATGAATAATAAGATAAAAAATAGTGAATTACTTTTTGATGAATTAATTAGAAGCCAGAAAAAGTTAGATGAAAATAGTAAAGAGATAGAAAATTTAATAAATGATATTGCAATGCAGGCAAATTCTCAAATAAGCAATGCTAAAGAGAGTGAAAATAAAATAAATATCTTAATTAATAATGCAAATGATTTTAAATCAAATATTATCGAACAGCAAAATCAATTCAAAAAAATAAAAGAAAGTATTGCTATGGTTACTGAAAATGTTAAATTAATATCTGAAAATGAAAAATCTTTAACAAATGGAATTAAAGAGATAATATTCTATTTTGATAATATAAAAGAGGCGTTTCCACAGACAACTGCTTATATAAATAGATTGAAAGAGGAAATTTCCAATTTTAAAATATAAGATTTTTTTAAAAAACTCTTTACAAAAATTAGAAAAAATAATAGGTATTCTTTTGAGGAAAGTCGAGGAAAGTTTATGAAATTTGAGGTTGCAAAATCAAAAATATCTGGCGAAGTATTTATTCCAGGCTCAAAATCACATACAATAAGAGCATTATTTTTTGCTCTTCTTGCGAATGGAGAGAGTAAGATATTTAATCCTTTAGAATCAGATGATGCGATATCTGCTTTTAATACAGTCTTACATTTTGGTGCAAAAGTTGAGAAAGAAGACAAGCATTATATTGTTCAAGGCGTTAATGGGAAGTTAAGATTACCAGATGATGTTATAAATGTTGGAAATTCTGGGACTACTTTAAGAATTGCTATTTCTTTAGCCTCATTAATTGATGGATGGACAGTTTTTACTGGCGATCATCAGATAAGAAATAGGGTTCTTGAGCCCCTTATTCTTGCTTTAAATAATTTTGGTGCAACAGTAGTTTCTACAAGAAATAATTATAAGGCTCCTATATTAGTTAAAGGGATTGCCAGAGGTGGTAAAACTGATCTTGATGCAGTTACCTCTCAATTTCTTACTTCATTGTTAATATCCTGTCCCTTGATGGAAAAAGATACTGTTATAAAAATTACAAGATTGAATGAACAACCTTATGTTGATATGACGTTATGGTGGCTTGATAAATTTGGCATAAAGTATGAAAATAATTCTTACAAAGAATTTTTTATAAAAGGGGGACAGAGTTATAAATCTTTTTCAGAGACAATACCGGGTGATTTTTCGAGTGCTACTTTTTTTCTTGTGCTTGCATCTATAAATAAATCAAAGATTAAACTTTACAACCTTGATATGAGTGATGTTCAGGGTGACAAAAGAGTAATAGAGATCTTAAAAGAGATGGGGGCAAAGATAGAGATAAATGATAAAGAGAAGAGTGTTACTATTGAAGGTGGGGATTTGAAAGGGATAGAAATTGATATGAATGATATTCCAGACGCTCTTCCTGCTCTTGCTGTGGCTGGATGTTTTGCAAGAGGAGAGACAAAACTTCTTAATGTGTATCAGGCCCGGTTAAAGGAGACAGATAGAATCAAAGTTATGGCTACTGAATTGACCAAAATGGGAGCAAGAATAACAGAATTAGAGGATGGTTTAATTATTAAAGAGAGTAAGTTGATGTCTGCAAATGTAAATGGACATTTTGACCATAGAGTTGTTATGGCTCTTACAATTGCAGGTCTTAATGTTGAAGGTAAAACAATAGTAGACACAGCAGAGGCAGCAAGTGTAACATTCCCAGAGTTTGCAGATTATATTAAAAAATGCAATGGAAATTTAAATGTTATTGTTGATTAAAATTTATGGATAAAATACGATGCAAATGGGCAAATCATGGTCCAGAATTAATGGCATATCATGATTATGAATATGGTATAAGGATTAGTTCGGATTTTTTATATTTTGAAAGATTGACTCTTGAGATATTTCAAGCTGGACTTAGCTGGGCTACTATATTGAAAAAAAGAGAGGCTTTTAGAGAGGCTTTTGATAATTTTGATTTTTATAAGATTGCAGAATATGATAAGAATAAAATTATTCAATTGTTAAATAATAAAGAGATAATAAGAAATAGACTAAAGATAGAAGCAACTATTTTTAATGCAAATCAATTCATAAATATTGTAAAAAAGTATGGTTCTTTTGATAACTATATAACAAACTTAAATAATAATTACAACAAAGAAGAGTTATTAAAAATATTTAAGAAAGAATTTAAGTTTATGGGAAAATTGATTCTTGAAGAATTTATGATGAGTACTGGTTTATGGCCTGTTAAACATGATGAGCAATGTTTCTTGTATAAAAGGTAATTTTTAGACTATGGATTTTTTTAGCATAAGAATTAAAGCTATTTTATTTTTAGACAGGTAAAAGGATAGAGTTATCCTAAAGTTAATTTTGTTTTAGAGAATAGTTATAATAGTATTATTCATTTTTTGTTAGAATTTTTAATGAATTTTTCCTAATAATATGTCTCAAAGCCTATTACTTGATAGCAATCGTTGTAAATTGCCTTATAAAAAGGCGTGGTATTGCCTTTAAAGTGCGACAATTCTTTTTTCTTCCTCCACCTTTTTATCTTTGTGAGTTTCAACCATAGCCACAAAGTTACAAGGCTACATTTCTTTTCAACGCCTATAATCCCAATCTTTTCATACTCTTCAATAAAAATCTTAATAATTTCTCTCAATAATTTAGCCATGCTGAAAAAATTTAGATCAGCGTGAACCTTTTTTAAAAAACGATAGTCCTCTTTGGATATATAAGCATGAATATCAGTATCTCCATTTATCCTTTCATACCTATTATCATCTTCATTTCCAAAACAGTAACGTTTCTTTATTCTATTGCTATAAAATTGCAAAATATAGACAATAAGTCCTGAAAGTGATAAATTTAATTCTCTTGCTATATTTTCAAGTTTTTCTTTCATGAGAGAATTAACTTTAAAATGTAGTTCATGTTCTGCTTTATAATTTGATAAATTTATATTCATAAAAATCCTCCTTGTTTATAAAAATTATTTTCTATATATTAATCACAAAATTTATGAAAAAATCCTTTACAAAATTTCAAAAAAAATAGAAAAAATTTTATCTGAAAATAATATCTCTTTCGATTACTTATTTTATTGCAATCATTTTTTTTGACTTTTTTAAAATTTAATGATAATTTCCTAAAACTATGAAATTACCAAAAGAAGTCATTGAGATCGCAAAGGTTTTTAATAAAAATAATTTTCAAATCTATATTGTTGGCGGAGCAGTAAGGGATAATTTACTCGGAATACCAAATATGGATTTTGATTTTGCAACAGATGCTCTGCCTCAGGATGTTATTAAACTCTTTAAAAAGGTTGTGCCAATAGGTATTGAACATGGAACTGTTCTTGTGCTTTATAAAGGTTTTGAATTTGAAGTAACAACTTTCAGAATAGATGGAAAATACTCTGACAATAGAAGGCCAGATAATGTTACCTTTGTAAGGAGTTTAAAAGAGGATTTAATAAGAAGGGATTTTACAATAAACGCATTTGCATGGGATATTCTTGAAAATAAATTAATAGACGAAGTAAATGGAATAGAAGATCTGAATCAAAAGATAATCAAAGCAATAGGAGATCCAGAAGAAAGATTTAAAGAAGATGCTTTGAGAATGATAAGAGGATGTAGATTTGCCGCAAAATTAAATTTTAAAATTGAAGAAAAAACCCTTGAAGCAATGCAAAAACTAAATATTCTTATAAAAAATATTTCAGCAGAAAGAATAAGAGATGAATTAATAAAAATAATGGAGACAGAAAAACCATCGATTGCCTTTGAATATTTAAGAATATCTGGATTACTTGATCATATTTTACCAGAATTATTAGCAGGTTATGGCGTATTTCAGAATAAATTTCATAAATATGATGTTTATTATCATAATCTATATAGTTGCGATGCCGCTCCTAAAGACAATTATATTGTAAGATTTGCGTCTCTATTCCACGATATCGCAAAGCCTCAAACCAAAAAAGGTAAAAAAGAGGAGTGTGATAACGAAGAGGATAATAGTGAAAATTCTTTTTATAATCATGAAATTATAGGAGAAAAAATAGCTGGTGCGATTCTCAAAAGATTGAAGTTTTCTAATGAAGAGATAAAAAAGATAAGACATCTTATTAGACATCATATGTTTTATTATACAGATCAATGGACAGATGGAGCTGTTAGAAGATTCATAAGAAAAGTTGGACTTGAAAATATTCAGGATCTTTTCCTGTTAAGAGACGCTGATAGAATAGGCAATGGCATGAAACAGGGAATTCCAAAGGCTTTTATTGATTTTAAAGATAGAATTCAAAAAATAATAGAAGAAGACAATGCCTTTAAAATTGAAGATCTTGATATAAATGGCTATGATATAATGGAGACTCTTAACATAAAGCCAGGGCCTATTATTGGCGAAATTTTAAACCATCTTTTAGAAATTGTGTTGGATAATCCAGAATTAAATAAAAAAGAGATTCTTATTCAGGAAACAAAAAAATACTATGAAGCAAAACAGAAGATATCTATTTTATAAAATATTTAAAAATCCAAATAGATGCTACCCCTAAATTAGTGATAAATCCCCTTTACTTTGGGCCGATTTTATTTTTAGGCAGTTAAAAAAATAAATTTATCCTAAAGGGTTAATTTTGTTTGAGAAAAGATTGTAATATTTTCATTTATTTTTTAGTAGAATTTAAAACAAATTTTTTCAATAATATGTCTCAAATCCCACTACCTGATAACAATCGTTGTAGATTGCTTTGTAGAATGGCGTGGTGTTGCCGGAGAAGTGGGATAATTCTCTGCTCTTATTCCACTTTTTTATCTTTGTTAGTCTTAAAAATAACCTTAATGTTATTATACTACATTTCATCTCTACCCCGGTAATCCCAAGTTTCTCATACTCTTTCAAAAAAAGTAGGATAATTCTCCTCAGTAAAGCCCCCATACTGAAAAAATTTAAATCAGCATGCATTTTCTTTAAGAATCTATAGTCCTGTTTGGAAAGATATATATGAAATCTTGCGTCTCCATCTATTCTCTCATACTTATTTCCATCCTCTGGACCGAAACAATATATCTTTTTTACTCTATTAGTATAAAGTTGCAAAATATATACCACAAGCCCAGAAAGAGAGACGTTGAATTTTTTTGCAATAGTTGCAAGTCTTTTCTTCATAGCAGAGTTAACCACAATATGTAACTCATGCTCAAAATTATAGTTTTTTAAAATCTTACGAATATTATTCATAAAAACCTCCTTAACAAAAAATTATTTTCTATATATTAATCACAAAATTTTTGAGAAAATCCTTTACAGCTTTTAGAAAAAAAATAAAAAATTTTTGCCTAAAAATAAAATCGCACCATTTTACTTTTTGTTCATAATATATTTTTGACAAAATTTAAAAAATTGATTATATTTAATTATGTTTGAAATCCTAAAAGAGGCTGAATTTACTCTTATAGAAAAAAAATCCAAATTTATATGTAGAATTTTCAAAATCGAGAATGAGGAGGAAGCAAAAAAGAAGATAAAAAGTATTGTTGAATTAGAAAGAGGAGCTACTCATAATTGTTATGCTTATCGAATATATAATAAAAATGGTGTTATAGAGAGAAAGAATGATGATGGTGAACCAGCAGGGACTGCTGGTAATCCAATGCTTTCAGTATTATCTTATGAGAATCTTATTAATCTAATTGCTATTACCACAAGATATTTTGGTGGGATAAAATTAGGCGCTTCTGGGCTTGTTAATGCTTATAAAAAGAGTGTTATTGAAACAGTTAAAATTTGCGGTAAAAAAGAATTTGTCATAAAAGATATTTATTATTTAAGATTTTATATAAATAATGTAAAAATTATTGATAATCTATTAAAAATTAATGATATAGAGATAATTGAGAGAAAATTTTCAGGTAAAGAGGTAGAATATATTATTAAAATGCCAGAGGTTAAAATAGATATTTTTAAAAATAATCAGTTATTTCTTGAATTTAAGAACATACAATAATTTATGTAAAATTTTTGTAATTTTTAAGAATGTCTATTAATAGTGAATTAAATATTTTTAATAAAAGTGAGGTTTAATTATGGAAAAAAAATCAAAAATATTTGTGGCAGGTCATAGGGGACTTGTGGGGTCTGCGATTGTTAGAAAATTACAACAAGAGGGATACAATAATTTAATCTTGAGGACAAGAGAGGAACTGGATCTTACAAATTTTAATGCAGTCTCTGAGTTTTTTAAAAAAGAAAAGTCAGAATATGTATTTCTTGCTGCTGCAAAGGTTGGTGGTATATTGGCAAATAGCACAAAAAAGGCTGAGTTTATTTACGAAAACCTTCAGATTCAGAATAATGTGATTCATAATGCCTATCTCAATAATGTAAAAAAATTGCTTTTTTTAGGCAGCTCTTGCATTTATCCTAAAATGTGTCCTCAACCTATTAAGGAAGAGTACCTTTTATCTGGCTATCTTGAGCCTACAAATGATGCCTATGCTATTGCAAAAATTGCTGGTTTAATTATGTGTAGATCCTATAATGAGCAATATGGAGCCAATTTTATAAGTGCAATGCCAACAAATTTATATGGTTATAACGATAATTTTGACTTGAATAGTTCTCATGTTCTTCCTGCTCTAATAAGAAAATTTCATGAGGCAAAAGTTGAGAATAAAAAAGAGGTTATTGTATGGGGAACTGGCTCTCCTTTAAGAGAATTTCTATTTGTGGATGATTTAGCAGATGCTCTTTTATTTTTAATGAATAATTATAACGAAAATATCCACATAAATGTAGGAACCGGGGAAGATATATCAATAAAAGATTTAGCATTTTTAATAAAAGAGGTAGTTGGATTTAATGGTCAAATTACATTTGATACATCAAAACCAGATGGTACTCCAAGAAAATTACTCGATGTATCAAGAATAAATAAATTAGGCTGGAAGGCAAAGACATCTTTAAAAGATGGCATAAAATTAACTTATGAGTGGTATCTTAAAAATAAAACATAAAATTAGATTTAAGGAGAGAAAATGGATAAATCAATTACTTTAATTCAGTTTTTTAAACTCGGTGGGTGGGCAATGTGGCCCTTATTGATATTCTCTATTGCAACAATTAGCCTTATTCTTGAAAGACTGATCTATATATTAATCCATAATTTAAAAGTGGATGATATAGCAGCCAGTGTTCTTCAAAAACTAAGAGAAAATGATATTGAAGGGGCAAAAGAGATATGTAAGAAAAGTAAAAAAAATAAAATAGCATCTATAATACTGTTAAGAGGTCTTGAGATGTCGCATTTAGGTGAACATAGAATGGAGAATATTATTGCAACAGAGGCTGCAAAAAAGATAAATGATCTTGAAAGAGGCTTTAATTTTTTAATTGCTTTAGGCTCACTTTCCCCTATTACTGGATTTTTGGGAACAGTTTCAGGGATGATAACTGCCTTTAGAGATATAGCAAATGCTGCTGATGTTAATGCTCAACTTGTTGCTAATGGTATATTTGAGGCTCTTATCACAACTGCTTATGGATTAATTATAGCAATTGTTGCAATTGCTGGCTATAATATATTCTCTCATATTGTGGATAATTTTACAAAAGACATAGAACTTGCTGGAAGCGAGATTGTTACTGCTATTATAAGTCAAGAGAAAAAGTAGTATGAAGATAAAAAGAAAGAATAGAAATATTTTTGACATTGCTGACTCAGGTTCAATGAGTGATCTTGCTTTTTTGCTTATAATATTCTTTATAGTAATCGCAATTTTTAATATAAATAAGGGATTTATCTTAGGATTACCACAAAAAAATTCCACAAAAATTGTTAATATAAAAGATATAATCAAAATTAATATTAAAGAGAATGGGGATATCTTCTATAATAAAGAAAAAGTTACAATAGATGATATAGAAAAAAATATCAAAGAGGATTTAGATAATAATCCTAATCTTACTGTTTTATTGAAAATTGAAGAAAATGTAAAGTATCAGAATGTTGTCAATATAATAGAAATAGTAAGAAAATTAAATGTGGAAAATTTTTCTTTTAGTATTATGAAGGATGGTGAATAAAAATGAAAATAGAGAGACATAAAAGAAAGATAATAACAATACCAATAAGCTCAATGTCAGATATTGCATTTTTATTATTGATATTTATTATGCTTATATCATTAATCAATTATAAAAAGGTAATAAAAATAGATTATCCTGAGGCTAATTACAAAGAGGTCACACAGGCAGATAGCAATCTTGAAATATGGATAGATATGAATGGCACAGTTTATTATAAAGGTAATATAGTAGATTTAAAGTCCTTAGAAAACATTATAGTTGATACCGTCGTAAAAAAGCCAGATACAAGAATCCATATAATTGCTGATAAGAATACACCTTATAAGAATGTGGATAAAGTTGTTGAGATTTTAAAATTACTTCAGCATAGAGTTGTATCATTTGTTGTTAAGGGTGATTAGATGAAATATTATATTGATAATGAATCACAGTTAGTATCATTTTTAAGAAAACATCTTATAAAAATAATAGTAACGATAGTTTGTATACTCTATCTATGTTTATTTCTAACTATAACAATAACTCTTGGCGAAAAAGAAAAGAGAAAAGATAATAGTATATTTAAGATTGTGGATGTTAAAGAATTTACCCCCCCTGAAATTGAAAAAAAAGAAGAAATTAAAAAAGAGGATGTTATTGAGATAAACAGACAGGAATCAATAACAGAAAATGTAGTTGAAACAGATAAAAAAATTGTTGAAGTGGATATTGATTATCTACCACAACACAAGATTTCAAAATTACCAGAACTACCAGCAGAGGAGATTAAATCTCGAATAGTTTATCCACCTCTTGCAAATAAACAGGGGATAGAAGGAATTGTTTATCTTGAACTTTTTATTGATCAGAATGGTATTATAAGAAAGATAGAGGTATTAAAGGATCCTGGTTATGGATTTGCTGAGGCTGCTATTAAGGCTTTGCAAAATATAAAATGTAAACCTGCTGAAGCAAATGGAATTCCTGTTGCAGTGAGATATAGATATCCTATAAGATTTACTTTGAAAAAGTGATCTATTTAGAAGGGGGATATCTGTTTACTAAAAGTAAAATTTCACATATTGATATAGAATAACATATTTATATAAGATAGAGAGGATATACTTTTAACTTACAGGGGGATATCTGTCTTTTTAAGAAGTTATTTCTAAAAAAATAATTATTATTTTTTATATATCCGAAAAATATATTATATGAATATTTGCGAGAATGAAAATACAATAACTTTTGAACTAGATAACTCTGGAAAGATATTATCAATATCAGAAAATATAGAAAAAATAACAGGATATTTAATAAATTCTTTAAAAGAAAGATTTTTATGGAGTATCTTTTTAGAAGATAATAAAATAGATTTTGAAAGATTTAAGGATTATTTTTGTAAAAAAAAAGAATTTATTATTAGAGATATCTATTCTGAAGATAGATATCTTAAACCAGTGGCATATTTTAGGAATAATGAAAATTTTATTTTTGTTTTTTATAATATTACAGAATTTAAAAAAGAAAATGAAAAATTAAAAGAAGAAATCAGAATTAAAACAGAAGAACTTACCACTATTAATAATGAGCTTTTAGAAATAAATAGTTTATTAATTAAAGAAATATATGACAGAAAAAAAATTGAGGAAAGGCTCTCTTATAATTACTCTTTACTCGATAGTGTTAATGATGCAATAATAGCCACTTCCAATGATAAACATAGGACAATTGTCCTATGGAATAAGGGAGCAGAATTAATCTTTGGTTTCAAAAAAGAAGAGGTTATTAATAAACCTTTTGATAATGTGTTACAATTTCAGTTTCAAAAAGATGAAGATAGAAATAAATTTTTAAAAGAGGAGTTTAAAGGAGAGTTAATATATTTAAAAAATGATAGCAGGATATTTTTAGATGCAAATATAATATCAATAAAAGATAAAAAAAATATTATAACTGAATGGATAGGAGTTTATAGAAATATTACTTATAAAAAAGAGTTTGAAATAAAAGAGAAAGAGAGAGAGGAGCAGCTAATCAAATCAGAAAAATTGGCTTCTCTTGGCATCCTTATATCTGGCATTGCACATGAGATTAATAATCCAAATAATTATGTTATGCTGAATTCTAAGATGCTAAAAAAATTTTGTGATGAGATCACCCCTATTCTTGATCGCTATTTTAGTAAAAAGAGGGATTCCACTTTACTTAATATGAGTTATAATGAGGCAAAAAATAATCTAAAAGATCTTATTTCTGGCCTTATAGATGGCTCTACAAGGATTAAAAATATAGTTCAAAGTTTAAAAGAGTTTATTCAACCGGATCAGGGGGTCTGGGATCAGGAGATAGATGTAAATAATGCGGTAAAAAGTTCAATAATAATCTTAAATAACTTAATAAAAAAGTCAACAAATAATTTTTTTGTAGAATATGATTATTCTATACCTAAGATAAAAGGAAATTTACAACAATTGGAGCAGGTAATAATAAATTTATTAGTAAATGCCTGCCAATCTCTTACATCAAAAGATAAGATGATATCTGTATTCACGAATTTTAATAAAAATTCAAATTGCATTAATATTACAATAAAAGATGAAGGTAAAGGAATTCCTCAAAATATACTTTCAAAAATAATAGAACCTTTTTTTACCACAAAATATGATGAAGGCGGCACTGGACTTGGATTGTCAATTTCTTATAATATTATAAGAAAATTTAATGGTAATATATCTTTTTCTTCTGAATTAAATAAAGGGACAACTGTAATTGTTACTATTCCTGTTTGAGATTTTATATATATTTTTGTTTTTTTATTTTTTTATAAATTTTCAATAAAAATTATTTTTTTATTGATATTATTTGAATAATATTATATATATTTATTTAGAATATTTTTATTTTTTATAATGAGGTGTTATATATGGAAAATAAAAAAGAAAAAAGACTTCATGAAAGAATAGAGTCAAAATTGCCGATTATATTTACCTTTGACGATCCAAGAACAAATAAAAGAATCGAGAGCGGTAAGTTGACTCTTAATATCAGTAAAGGGGGGCTATTTTTTGAAAGTAAAAACAAATTTGAAGTTGGCGATATTATGTCTTTAAAAATGAATGTTATAAAAGATATTATTAACTGTAAAGGGAAAGTTGTCAGAATTGAAGAGGAAGAAAAAGATAATAAAATCACCTATAAAGTTGGCATCGAATTATTGGATATTTCTGATACAGATAGAAACAAAATCGAAGAGTATGCTAAAAATCAACCTATTTAATTTATTTTAGATTTAGAAAATGACATAAATTAAATACTGCTATTCCATCTTCAAATATCAATTATCCTCTATTGGTCAACCTCGAAAAAGCCATTTTATAAAGCTTTTTATCGGATTTTCGCCAAATTTTTTGCTATAAGATTTTACTGCTTCTGATATGGGGGCATTACTATCATATTTTTTCTTTAATTCGTCCCAATATTTTATTATCCAGACATAAAGATCAGCACTCGTTCTTCCCGGAAATCTAATAAGGATATTTTTATCTTCAATCTCCTTAATTATAGGCATGAAGAGATTGTCATACCAGCTAATCATTGCCTCATGAAAACTAACATTCTCTTTTCTCTCTATTCCTAAAAAATATTGATGCCCCTGTATATGAATCATTAATTCATCGAATCTACCCGGTGAACTAAAATTAATCATTGATACATCTCTTTCCTTATCAAGTCCAGTAATTTTTAAAAAATTTTCTCTTTCATGTTTTATTATTAACTTCTCTAAATCTTCTTTTGTAACAGAAGAATCTAAAACAATATCTGTTTGAATTTCTATCACCTCGGCATCAATAAACTCTTTTCCCTGTCTTCTGGCAACAGACACTCTATGATTTCCATCTCTTACAAAATAGACCTTTCCTATCTGATATAATTGAATGGGTGGAAGTATTATATCTTTATAATGTGCTTCGTCAATTCTTGTCCATCTATCTTTTAAATTTCTTTTTTCTGGTAAAAATTCTCTTGTAAAATCGTTATATCTCCCTTCACTACCAACTATATCATCTATTGCCACAAATTGCATACCCTTGTAGCACTCATTTTTTACTTTAATATATTTTATCACATCATTAAACGACAGTAAGTCATTCTCTTTTCCCTTTATCTTTGAGATTATATTTTTAAAGAGTGCTTCAAAATATGCTTTATCAAAATCATTTTTAGTTTTCTCTTTAATCATTAAGTCAGCCATATTTCTAAAAGAAACTCCTTTTTTTAAACTTAAAAATAGGCAATATTGCCAATATTTTATTTAAATAATAAATGTTTTTATTTAAAAAATAATAAATTTTATATAAAATTTACATTTATTCTATCTCTGTTTTCACATATCCCGTGCAATTTATCACCCTTGTATTATAATACATTGTCTCTTTTTTCTGGTTTTTATCATAAAGATGTATATGTCCATGTAAAAAAAGTTTTGGTTTAAATAATTTAATAAAAAGATTAAAGGCCTTAAAGCCAGTATGGCACTGATCCTGTAAGTCCCCTATTTCATAAGGTGATGTATGAGCGACAAATATATCTATAAACTTTCCATATCTTAATTTATTAAAAATTAATCTTGGAACGATTTTCAAAATTTGGAAATAGACCTCCCATTGTTTATATTGAAAAGGTCCACCATTATACCATACAGAACCTTGAAAACCAGTTATCAGATATCCTTTTACATTATAAACTTTTAAATGTAAATTTAGAAAACATGATGGATATTCAAATTTATATCCGCCAAAAAAGGTCTTTTTTACTCTATTATAGTTTACATGATTACCAACTACAAAAAAAACTGGTTTATTCAATTCACTCATTATAAAATCAAGATATCCCATTGATATATCACCACAACTAATTACAATATCGACATCCTTCATCCTTTCTTTCATATTCTCAGAATATATTACTGGATCGATCCAATCCGATACGCATAAAATTTTCATTTATTTACTCTTAATTATTAATTTAATATTAGGGGGATATCTTAAACTCATTAACTATCTTTATTTTTCTTATCTATAGCAGAAAAACATTCCTTTGAACAAAAGTTATTTTTATGATATTTATTATTAATTACTATTTCAAAATAATTGCCACATACCTTACATCTTGAAAATTTCTTCATACATTCAATACTACAATAGTCAGAATCTTTATTTTCATCGTTTATTTCAAAATAATTTCCACAACAAAAACATCTTTTGAACAATAAGGCCTCTTATTAAAGATACTATAATTTTTAAAATATGTCAAACTTTAAAATAAATAAAGCCACCCAATTAAATCAAGGATGGCTTCTTAAAAAATCTTAATCAAAAGTAGAAATTAATCAATTTTATATTTTGCCTTTATCTCCTTTTCTGCCTGTAACCAATCTGTAAAATCACTTCCTGCAATCTTATTTTTTATTCTATTCTCGTAAATTTCATACGCTCTTTTTTCTACTTCATTAAGAAATTGATTTAAATTTACATTTGTTTTTGTCTCTTTTTTTACTGATTTTGCCATAATTTTCTCCTTGTATAAATTAAAATTTAAATTTTTAGCCTTCTTTTAGATTACAATATTCTTTTAAAAAGAAAGGCTATAATAACTTTATTTATAATAACCTATTTTTTTATTTTGTCAAGTTTTTTTTATTTTTATCTTTCTTTAAATGAGCAGGTATCATTTTATCTCTTGCAACCTTAAATGCAAATCTCATTATCTGCTCTGTTGTAACATCTGGGCCATACTTATAATACATAATATGAACTATTGCCTTTAGTTCATTCTCTCTTAGAACAAGATAAATAAATCTATCCCTCTCTTCAGGGGTCATATCCTCATATTCTACCATGAGTATTATTCTATAAATATTTTAAAAAAAAATCAACATTTTTTAAAAATAATTTTGATTATTTTTTTATTTATTGTATAATAGAGTTGATATTTTATTATTTTTTATGGTATAAATATGAATAGTCAAATAAAGGTTGGGATTTTAATTAACAGAAAAAAGGAGAAATTTATATCTAAATTTAAAAGAATAAAAGATATAAATTTTTCAGTTGAGGAAAACATAAAAAATATTTCAGATTATGATGTTCTTGTTATTGATTATAAAAATTTTATAAAATATAAGAAAAAAATTATCTTTTCTGATAAATCAAATTTTTTTAAAATATTTCTTATTTTATCTAAAAAAAATGCTATAAAATATATCAATCGACATATCGATAATTTTTATATTTATACTTTTTTGCCTTATGATATTCCATATAAAAAATTAGTGATAATTTTTAAAAAATATATAAATGATTATAAAAATTTTAATCTAACAAATGATTTTATCAATAAATGTGAAAGGCAGAATTCTATTTTTGAAACCTTGACTAAAATAGGGATATCTCTATCTGTAATAAGAGATATAGAGGTGCTTCTTGATCTAATTTTAACAAAGGCAAGAGAGATTACAAATTCTGACGCTGGTTCAATATTTTTGAACACAGAAGAGGAGGTTAAGGACGAAAATGGTAATACTATTAAAGAAAAAAGGCTTAAATTTGTCCATAGTCAAAATTTCTCTTTTCCAATCAAATCCCCAACTTTTAGTATACCATTGACAAAGTCATCAATTGTGGGATATACCGCTATTACTGGGATTACTTTAAATATTCCTGATGCTCATAAAATCCCGCCAACCGCAGATTATTCTTATAGTGTAGAAACAGAGAAGAAAATGGGAGTTCATAATAGATCTATTTTAACCATACCAATGAAAAATCATAGAGGGGATATTATAGGAGTTCTTCAACTCTTTAATAAAAAGAGGAATCTCAATGCAAATATACATAATTTAGAAGATTTTGAACGAGAGGTGATACCTTATGATAAGATGGATGAGACAATAGTATCATCTCTTGCAAGTCAGGCTGCTGTCTCTCTTGAGAATAGTCTACTATATAAAGAGATAAAAAATATATTTGAAGGATTTATCAAGGCTTCTGTTACAGCAATAGAATCAAGAGACCCTACAACTTCTGGGCATTCTGAAAGAGTTGCTCGCCTTACAGTAGAACTTGCCAAAAAAGTTGACAGAGTGGATGAAGGTCCTTATAAAGATGTAAAATTTAGTGACCAGGATATAAAAAATCTTGAATATGCAGGACTTTTGCATGATTTTGGTAAAATAGGTGTAAGGGAAAAGGTTTTAGTTAAGGCTAATAAATTATATCCAGAAGAACTCGAATTATTAAAATTAAGATATGAATATTTAAAAAAGAGTATGCTTCATGATACTGCATCAAAAAAAATTCAAATAATAAAAGAGATAGGTATTGAAGAATTTTTAAAAATAGAGAAAAATTTTGATGAAGAAATTCAAAAAAAATTGAATGAAATAGAGGTCTTTTTAGATATAATATTAAAAGCAAACCAAACAACTGTTCTTGAAGATGATAGAAGCAAAATATTAAAAGATCTTGTTGGAAAGGAGTATATAACAACTTCTGGTGAAATTATAAGATATCTTACTGATAATGAAATAAAATCTTTGAGTGTGTTAAAAGGTAGCCTTACAGAAGAGGAGAGAAGAGAAATAGAGAGTCATGTTACTCATACCTTTAACTTTTTATGTAAGATTCCTTGGACAAAAGAGATGGCTGATATTCCTTATATTGCATATATGCATCATGAAAAACTTGATGGACATGGATATCCCCGTGGCATAACTGCTAAAGATATTCCTATTCAGGCAAGGATGATGACAATATCAGACATTTTTGATGCCTTAACAGCAAGAGATAGGCCATACAAAAAGGCTGTCTCAATTGAAAAGGCTTTAGATATCTTAATAATGGAGAGAGATGCTGGTAAGATTGATTCAGAACTTTTAAAAATATTTATTGAAGCAAAAATCTATAAAATTTTGTAATTTTTAAAAAAAAGGTTTATAATTATTTTATAATATGATAAAATAAAGGATTGTTCTAAAAGAGAATATTTTTATGGATGATAAGAGAGATTTAACAAAAGAAGAATTTTTTTCAAATATAGAGAAAATAAAAGAAATAATAAAGAAAAATAGATTCTTTTTCTTTTATTTTAGCCCTGATCCAGACGCAGTTGGATGTAGTGTGGCTTTTTCTTTATATTTGAGGCAACATTATAATAAAGAATGCTATATATACCTTCCGGAAGGCTTTGATCAGAATCTTGATTTTTTATTTGATATTGCAGTGTATAATAATATTAATGTAATAAAAGAAATAGATGTTATTTATGAATTAATTGTAAATAAAGAACCAGTTTTTGTCTGTTGTGATACTCCTACTCATTTTTTACTGCCAGAATTTGAAAAAATAAATAAGTTGAGAGAAAGCACAGGTCAGAAAGATTCAATAGAAATTGACCATCATTTTGGTGGTGATAGTGAAAAAATTTTTGAAGAATCAACGCCATTATTTTCTCTTGCCAATTCTTGCTGTGAGATTTTCTCT
>Ga0209409_1001469_pt1 | contig 20202 bp, 15 predicted proteins | sample AD_JPNMR1_MetaG_FD_184424 | JGI IMG/M metagenome (GOLD analysis project Ga0209409, IMG submission 184424) | Active sludge microbial communities of municipal wastewater-treating anaerobic digesters from Japan - AD_JPNMR1_MetaG (SPAdes) (version 2) | ecosystem: Engineered > Bioreactor > Anaerobic...
ATAAATGCCCCTAATCCTTATCCTAATATTCCTTCTATTAAGTTCTTTCTTCATTGGTTTAATTCATTTCCACCTCGATATTTTATACTAAAAAGTGTAAAATTAAAAATAACAAAAGTAAATAACCCTAATGAGTGGAGTAATTATTATAATGATAAAGATAAATATGTAGGTTTAAAAATTGATGTAGATTTTAATTTAAAATCTGAGATTGTTGGTGGGATATTTGAAAAGGCTCGTCCAGAAGAGTTAGGTGTAATAAATATAAAACAAGACGAAGTTAATAAAAGCCAGAAAAAAATAGGTTCTTTTACTAAATCATTTACAATATTAAATGAATTAGCAGCACTGGGGGTGAATATTAAAGCAGTTTTAGATTTAGAAGTTTTATTTAAAAGTAGTGATATTGGGAAAGATAGTGAGATTACAGAATATAATTGTAATATATTACATATAACAGATTTTCAAAATAGTAATTCTAAAATATTTCAAAGTTATGAGACTTTATTTAAAGGGAAAAATGAGATAAGAAAAACATTGTATAGAGGTCAATATGAAAATACTTACAATGCAAGTAATTATTTATGCGAAGACGATGAAATGAAAGGATTATGTTTAAGAATAACATCAGGACAATATGAAGGTTCAAAATATAGAATAAAAACAAATAATTTTTATTCTCTCGAAATTTTAGATACATTCCCAGAAATTTTACCAAGTGATATAGAATTCGTATGTTATGCAGATAGGTTAAAAATTACTATACCGAATAATACTTTATTGCCAATGTATAACATAAATAAAGTTAATGTATATAGAAGTGTTAGTAATGATAGTAAAATTTATTATTTAGATAATACTTTAACTTATAATGGTGATACTATTGAATATATAAGTTATCAAGCAGATATAGATATTAAAAATAATAAAAAATATATTGATAATTTTATAACTTATGCATTAACAATTCCAGAAAACTTTGAAATTTGTGATGGTGGTAAAATAAAAACACAGGATAGTCAATTATATGGGATACATAAACCATATAAAGAAACTATAATAAATTATGATTATGTAAATGGTTGTGATTTATATATTAAAATTGATTATTCTATCGATACAGACTCTACTTCTACTTGTTATGTAGATACTTACATAACTATTATTTTTGATACTTATATAAATTTATCTCTTTATGATACTTTGATATGTGAAAATTATATAATTGATATTAGTAATAACAATGATATTTCTGATAGTATTTATTTATACCATATAGGACACGGATTAGGTAGTGGAGAAGATATAACATTATATAAAGGTTATAAAGATTATGTATTGATAGATAAAATAGGACAGACGCATTATTTTTATAGAAAAATAGGTGCAAGAACAAAAACAATAAGTTTAATAAAAGTTAAATAAAGGGGGTAATATAAATGGGATTATTACCAGCAATATTAACAGGTGGTGCTTTATTAGCCAGTTTAATAGATAAACCAAAAAAACCAAAACCAATAAGTATGCCAAAGGTAGAAGAACCCGAATATAAAAAATTAACAGAAAAAGATATAAGCAATATAAAGGAACAAGCATTAGCCCAAACACAAAAGACAATACAACAACAAACAACAGATTTAATAAATTATGCTAATAGATTACAAGGAATGAGAGTAGGAGGTACATTGGCTAAAATTTTAGAACATCAACAGATATACAATACAAATTTAGCAACAATGTTAGCAAATATAGATTTACAAGCATTACAATATAATAATCAAATAGAGCAATGGTTAAGTAGTTTTAGATTAAACCAACAAGCACATGCAACAAATATTGCTTTATCAAATAGTCAAATGCAATATAATTATAATTTAGCGACTTGGCAAGCAAGACAAAATTTATATGGTTCATTATTTTATTTAGCGACAGCAACTGATAAATTGGGCAATTTTATTTTGCCTAAAATTTTTTAATAAAGGGATGACTATTATGGAATATGGAATAACAAAAGCCTTAAATAATTTAATAAAAAATAAAGTTGCGGAAGAAAATTATAAAATAGATAAATTAAATGAACGATTAGCAATATTAATAAATGAAAATATACCAATACCAGAAGATATACAAAATATAAATGATATAAATTTTTTAGAATATTATAAAAAGAAAAAAGATGAAAATTTATTTTTAAAACCTTCATATACTGATGAAACTATAAACAAATTAAATCAAACAATAAATTTAATAAAAGAAAATATAAGAATGAATTTTCCTAAAATTTATGAAAATATAAAAAACGAATCTAATGAAAACATAATGTTATTTTTTAAAGATGTTTTAGATATAAATAATAATTTTAAAGAACAAAATTATAATAAACAAATGTATAAATTAAAATCATTTAATATAGATATAAACGAACAAGAAAAGAATAAAATTCAAGAATATTTAAATAAAACAGCAATAAATGTAAATAATATAAATAATATATTAAACAATTATAATAATTATTTAAATCAACTTGAAATAATAAAAATATTAAATAGTAATCAGATATTAAAAAATGAAATAGAATTTATAAAAAATTTAAAAAATTTAGATGATGAAAATATAAATAATTTTTTGGAGCAATTAACACCAGAATATTCACAAAAAATAAAAGTATTATTAAATAATGAAATAAAAAAAGATAGAGAATTATTATTAAAAGATTTTAATGAAAGTGAAAAGATGAAATATTTTAATAAATATCAATTAGAAAATTTAGATAGTTTATCTTCAAAAGAATTTAATGCTAAATATAATGAAATGAAAAACAAATATTTTTTAAATAAAGAAATAGAAAATATAAATTTAGAAAAATTTAAAACTTTAATTAAACTATATAATTCACAAGAAGATAAAAATACTTTTGTGATAGATTTATTATATAATTTCAATAAAAATTTAACAGAAAAAAATATTGGTGATTTATTAATTTATAATGATTATAATGATTTTCTAAATAAAGTTATTCCTGATGAAATTAAAAATAAAAAAGAAGTATTTGATTTATTTCAAAATGAACAAATAAAACAAAATTTTAATATGGTATTAACTCAACAATTTTTACAGAAAATTCAAAATTTCTTAAAGATAAATAATTTAACTATTGATAACTATAAAGAATTTGAAAATATATTGAATACTTATTTTAAATCAACAGATAAAACAATGTTAAATAATATTAAAAATAATATAAAACAAAATATATTTTCTAAAATGATTGATTATATAGGAAAAAATAAAAATACACCTTTGAATTTAATATTAGAAAGATTTGGTTTAAAAGAATATAAATTAGATTTTGAAAAATATTTAAAAAATAATTTAAATTCAAACTTTAGTACTCCTGTAATATCTTTTTATTCTAATAATAAAATAGATAATATAAAAGAATTAAATAATGAATTAAATTATATAATACCAACATTAAGTAGTATTTTAAATAAAGCGAATATGATGATTGACGAAGAAGATTATAAAAATTTAGATAAAATTATGAAAGTTATTTTAGATATTTATAATAATAATTCTTTTAATAAAATAAATAAAAAAGATTTATTTAATATTTATCCAAATTTTAAAATAATAGATGATATATATAATAATATGGATAAGATAGTTCCAGCAATAAAAACAAAAAATATAGTTGAATTAAAAAGTATTGCACAGAATATATTGCCGAATAATGAAATTTCATTAAATATTGATTTATTAAATACTTATAAATTAAATGATTTTATTGATAAATATGATATAGCAACTAAATATAAATTACCTTTAAATAATTTAAAGAATACAATAGAAAATAATACTGATTTAACAAATTCTTTAAATTTAATAAATTATATAATTTATGATATGTATAAAAGAAAAAATATTGATAATAAAGAATTAGAAATAAGTTTAGATATTATATCTGAATTATATCCATTAGCGAAGAAATTTAAAATGAATATAAATGAAAATATAGATAAATTATTTAATAGAATAACAGAAATAAAAGATAATATAAGTTTTTTTAGTGATAAAAAAGTTTTAAAAATTTTAGATAATATTTATTATAAAGCACCAAATAAAAATCAACAAAATCAACAAATAGAAAAAGGGACTGGTTTAAGTATATTTTTAAAAAAAAATAAATAAAATAAAATAAAAAGAGAGAGTTTATGATATTAGAAAAGTTTAAAAAAATTAAAGAATATAAAAATTTTTCTGATGATGAAATTAAAAATGATTTAGCAGTAATTATCAACCATCCAAGTTTTAAAGAAAAAGAAAAAATTTATAATATTATTAAACAAAAAATACCAGAATATTCAAATTTTACACCATTACAAATAGAAAATAAATTGAAAAATTTTTTATTTAATATAAAAGAAGATATAAATATTAAAAAACCAGTAAAATATGAATTCAAAAAAGTTAATATTCAAGAAATAGGCGAAGCAAAACAACAAATTGAAAGCGATATAGAACCTTTAAAAACTGAACCTCAATCTTTATATAACCTTAAAAATATAATAAAAGAACAACAAGATATTTTATATAATTTAAATCAAGAAAAAATTAAAATAGAAAATAATAAACAAATTTTAGAACCTGAAAAAAAACAAATTTTAGAAGAATATAATAAAATAGAAAATGAAATAAAAGAAAAACAAAATAAATTTTTTGATTATTATTTTAAAGGTGATATTAATTTAAAAGAAACTTTTAATCTTATTAAATCAAATGCTGAGGATTATATTCCTTTCTCACCTTTTCCTTTATTAAAAAGTATTAAATTATTTAATGCTTATAGAAGATTAAAAAATAATGATTATCAAAATGTAGAACAAAAAGACGAAGATTTTAAAATTATCAATGAATATTTAAAACAACAAGAAGAACAATTATTTAGAGAAAAACCTTTATCAAGTAGAGTTGTTGAGTTAACAATAGATATGATACCTTTTATGGGGACTTTTGCTTTAACAGCAACACCATATTTAGCAACTAAAACGACTATATCAAAAATATTGCCTGAAGTTTTAAGAAAAAGTATGATAGGCACAGTTATAAAAGCGTTAGGTGGAACTTTTACAAGAACTGCTATTACTTATCCATTTAATAGTTTTGGACTTGCACAATATATTAAAAATGTTTCTGTTAATAATATATCTGATATTGATAATACAGGACAAATTATTTTAAAACAAGATTTAGATAAAAAATATTATTTAAAAGAATTATTTAAAAATTTTTTTAATAATTATATAGAAAATTTAACAGAACAAGGAAGTGCTAATTTCACAATTGATTTAGCAGACAATATAGCCAAAAAAGTATTTAAAGATAAAACAATAATATCAAATTTAAAAAATGCACTTGAAAAAACAAGATTAAAATTAAATGCAAATTATGATAATAATTTTATAAATATATTAAATAAAATACAAAAAACTCATATTTGGGATGGTTATATTGAAGAAATTGGTGAAGAAATAATAAATAATAATATTGTTGCTATAACAGGCACAGAAGATTTTAATTTGCCTGAAAAAGATAATAATTTATTTAATAGATTAATACAAGCCAATTTGGGTATAGATTATCCTGCTATGTTAGTTGCTTTTTCTATTCCTTCTATTATTTTTAATGTTGCTAATAGTTTAAATAAACAAGAAAATCAAGAAGTTATAAATGAAAAAATTGAAAATTTAAAACAAATTTTTTATAAAAAATTAGATAAAATAGATGATATATCTTCATTTTATCCTTTATATTTATCTATTGAAAATGATGAAAAGTTAGATAATAATATAAAAGATGATTTAAAAAAGTCTATATTACAAAAAATAAATAATAAATATAATTTTATATTTACAGAAAATAATATTAATAATTTAGGTAATGTTTTTTTTCAGCATATAATAAATGAGAAAAAATATAAAGATGAAAATAATTTAATAAGTGATTTAATAAATAATGAAGATGATATAAAAATATTATATAATAATGATAATAATGAATTAAAAATTATAAAAAATAAACCAGAAAGTAATATTGAAATAGAATTATTTAAAACAAAAATTAAAAAAGAAGATTACGAAAAAATCATAGAAAATATAGAAAATATAATCAAAGAAAAGCAAATAAAAGAAGAAGAACAAATAAAGCAAGAGCCAATAAAAGAAGAGCCAATCAAACAAGAACAAATAAAAGAAGAGCCTATTAAACAAGAAGAAAAAATTATTGAAGAAACCGCTAAACAAGAACCTGTTATTAAAGAAGAACCCATCAAACAAGAACCTATTAAAGAAACTGTTAAAGAAGAGCCAATTAAACAAAAACCTATTAAACAAGAACTTATTAAAGAAGAGCAAATCAAACAAGAGCCTGTTATTAAACAAGAACTTATTAAAGAAACTGTTAAAGAAAAAACTATTAAACAAGAACCTGTTGAACAAAAAGAAAAGATTATTGAAGAACCTACTAAACAAGAACCAATTAAAGAAGAAAAAGAAAAACTTATTGAAAAGTCTTTTAAAAAAATAAAAGAAGAAAAAATAGATTTAAATAAAATTGAAATGAAAATAGAAAATATAAATGAAGTATCAGAAAAAGAAATAAATATAAAAAATAAAAATCCTTATAATATGAAAAAAATTGCTGAATATATGATTGTAGAAAATCATCCTAATATTTTAGTAAAACCAGAAATTATATTAGAAGATAGAGACCCAAAAGAATTAGAAAAATGGCGTAGTAGAAAAAAATTACCATTTAAAACAATAAATTATGATAATATAAAATCATTATATAAAAGCGAAAAATTAATAGAAACAAAATTAATTGCTTATGAATATGATAAGGATTCACAAAAATATATAGCACATTTATTTGGTAATTCAGAAAAAACAATACCAGTAGATGCACATTATTATAAATGGTTAATTAAAGAGGGTTATAAGATTTATTGTTACGAACAATACAATTTAAGAAGACCAGTAGTATTAAAAAGAAATGATAAAATTGAAGGTTTATTAATGATATTACTAAAGGATTATGGGAAAGAATATACAAAAGAAATAACTTTTTATTTAAAAGAAAAGCCAGCAGAACAACAGAAAGAACCAGAAAGTAAAGTAAAAGAAGAGCCTACAAAGGAAGAACCAATAAAACAAGAACCAATAAAACAAGAGCCAATAAAAGAAGAACAAATCAAACAAGAACCAATAATTAAAGAAGGAGAAAAAATAAAAGAAGAGAAAACTGAACAAGAAAGTAAAATTAAAGAAGAGCCAATTAAAGAAAAACCTTCAGAACAAGAAGAAAAAAATTATGAAAAACAAGCAATAAAAAAAAGAAAAGAAGCATTTAAAAAATTATTAAAATTAACAAATTTAGATGATTTTTATTCTGAATTTCCTTTTTTAAGACATTTTGATAAAAATTTCTTATATTATATTACAAAATATAGATTAGGCAATCCTTTTTTTATTTATTATTTTTCTGATATAAAAAGTAATTTATTTATTTCAGAAGACAAAAAATTCCATTTAAAAGTTTTCGAATTTCCAAATGAAAAAATAAAGCAAAATTTTCATAATTTTATGTTAAAAAATAAATGGCTTTATATAGATAATAATTTATATCAATATCCCAAATTTTTTTATTATTTAAAAGATATAGATAAAAAAATTAAAAGAAATCAATTATTAACATTAAAAAAAATAATAGATAATTCACAAATAAATAAAGTATTAACAACATTAAAAATAAAAAATAATATATTACAATATGTAGACGAATATAACACTAAAACAGATACATTAAAAATCAATTTTTACAATTATATAGAACTAAAAAATTATATAGAACTAATAGATAATATAGAAGAATTTTTTAATAATAATCTTTTTGAAAAGATAATAAAGAATAAAAATAATTTAGAAAACATATTAAATAATATAAGAAGTATTTATCAAATAAGTAAATATTTATTTTTAACAAAAGAAGAAATAAATATAATAAATAAAAATTTAAATTGTAATTATATAGACCAATATAAATATATAATAGGTATAAGAAATAATATACTTTTACAAACAGATAATAAAAAAGAATTAAATACAATATTATTAAAATTATTAAAATATATAAATTATTATATTGAAGAAGTATTTCCACCGTTAAAGGCAAATGAATTAAAAGAATTTTTTTATAAATTATCTTATAATGAATTAAATAAAAGTGATTTAGAAATAATAATAGATATAGGTTATGAGACATTATTACAAAATAAAGATTATAATTATTTTATAAAATCTATAAGAAATATTTATATAAAAAGAAATCAATATTTAGATGAAAATAATAAATATAAAATCAAAAAATTAAAAGAAGATTTAAAAAAATTAAGAATAAAAAATCTAAAAGAACTATGGGACTATTATATAACGAGAGAAAAAAAAGAACAAAAAATAAAATCAATAGATGAGGAAGTAGAACAAAAATGGCAAAAATTAAAACAAATACCAATTCTAACAAGTATCAAAAAAATAAAAAATATATGGGAAGAATTAAAAGTAACAACAAGACATTTTCCTTATTTAAATGAAAAAGAAGATGCAATAATTTATGATATTTTAAGGCGATTACAAAATGTAAAACAATATGCTGTTTTTAGAAGTAAAACATTAATAAATTCTTTTATAGAAGGTTTAGATAAATATGAATTAGAACTTTATCAAAGAATAATAGTATTAGAAGATTTAATAAAAGATGTAGAAGACGGGCAGTATATAGGGCGAGAAATTCCTTTAAATTATAAAAATTTAAACGATTTAAAAATTGATTTATTTAGATTTAATAAATTAGCAAATAATAAAGTTTTAGAAGCAATAAAAAAAAGAAAAGCAAAATTTAAAGAATTATTAAAATTATGTGTTAATGAAGGTATTCTGCCAAAAAAAGTTTTATTAGATAACAGATATTTTCATCGTAGAATAGTAGAATATAATAATCTTGATTATTTAAATTATGATAATTATTATAAAAAAGGGGCTAAAATTAGAAAAAAAAGTTTTCAATATAAGCGTTTTTTTTCTTCAAAAGATTATTATGTTAATTATTTTTTTAGTGAAGAAAAAGTTTTAGTTGATTTAATAACTCAACTTGAAACAAATATATTATTTAATAAAATAATAGCTTACTATGATATAAAATTAGTATTAAAAGAAATATCTAACAAGACAGGCATAGATATTTCCGAATTAATACCAGAAGATTATGAAGAATATACTTTTGAAGATTTTTTAAAATTATTTAAAGCACCAACAATATCAGAAAGAATTGTAGAAGAAGTTGAATTTCAAAATCAAACAATATTATATAAAGACGATATAAAAGAAATTTTATCAATTAGAAAAAAAGAAAAATGGATATTACCATCTCATATAGTAAAAACTTTAAAATCTTTTTCTATATTTCCACAACAAAGTAATTTTATTGTTAATAAAATATTAAGATTTTCTTTTCAAAGTTTAAAAAAAATAATATTACTACATCCAAAAAGTATAATAAAATATGTAACAACTAATTTATCAGGTGATATAGATATTGTTTTAGCCTATGAACCTAAAATATTAAAATATGTTAAAGAAGCGATAATAAATTTAAATGATTATTTAAAAAATAAGAATAATAAAATAATAGATTTAGCAATTAAAAATGGTGTTATTTCAAGTAATATTACTGCAATTGAATTTCCTAATGAACAAACAGAAAAAGATTTAATTGATTTAATTGATGCTTTTAGTTTTAATTTAATTCAATTATATTTAAATAAAGTTAGTAAATATATAAATTGGAGAGAAAATATTTTAAGATTATCAGCATATTTATATTTTATTAAGAGAATAGAAGAAGGTCATAAAGAATATGGCGTTTCTAATTATGAAGCAATAAATGATTTATATAAAAAAAATTATGATAAAAATTTAATAGCGGCTAAATTAGCAAGAGAATTAATGGGTGATTATTTAAACTTATCACAAATGGGTGAATATTTAAGGCAACATTTATTTTTATTTTGGTCGTGGGTTGAATTAAATTTTCCAAGATATATAAAATTATTAAGAAATTCTATACTTGCGTTAAAGGAAGATATGAATTTTAATATTAAAGAATTTTCTAAAAAAAATATAAGATTAGCAATTATATTTAGTAAAAAAGTAATATTTACTCTTTTAAAGAATAGTTTTTATATTTCATTTTTTGCTACTTTAATTCAATTATGGAATATGTTAATGTTTCCTGATGATTATAAAAAATTAAATAGAAGTGATATACTTAAATTACAATTATTATTATATAAACAAGACGATGGGAAATTAATTTCTATTTCTTTTCCAGGAGCGTTTGCTGATTTTTTAGGTTGGTTTGGTTTTCAAAATTTTTTATTTATACCTCAACAAATAATTAACAAAGAAGATACTTTAAAAAAGAGAATAAAAAATATACCAAGAAATATTACAAATCAAATTATAAGTATGATAAATCCGTTATTAAAAATGCCTTTTGAATTAATATTTGGTGGTGAAATATATCCTGATATATATAATCCAAAACCTATTATAGACCCATATAATTATATTTTTAAAATTTTCAAATTAGATTATTGGTATAAGAAAATAAAAAAAGAACCAACAAGAGAATTAAAAGATGAGTTTTTAAGTTATTTCTTTAATTTAATATCAATAGATGAATTTTGTTATTATCATTTTAGAGAATTAGTTATGCAAAAAATAGACAAACAAACAATTAAAGATTTTGCTTTAAAATACAATGAAAAACAAAAAGCATTATTAAATTATAAAAGGTCAATAAAAAATAATGATCCAAAAAAAGCAAAATATTATTTAGAAGAATATCTAAAATATGGCGGAACTATAAAAGATTTAAAAACATCTATAAGACTATTACATCCATTAGCATTTATTAAAGCAAAAGATAGAGAAAGATTTTTAAAAACATTAACAAAAGATGAATTAGAAATATATAAAAGAGCACTTAATTATTACAATCTTATAATGAAACGCAATAAAAATTAAGAGTTAAAAGGGTTATCAGGTATATCTTCATAGAGATTAGAAAAACTCATATATTCTTTATCAAAATACAAATCAACTTGACCAATCATACCATTTCTATGTTTTTCAATCAATATTGAGGCTATATTTTTTTGCGTAGAATTTTCTTTATTATAATATTCATCACGATATAATAATAAAACAACATCAGCATCTTGTTCAATAGAACCAGACTCTCTTAAATCAGAAAGTTTAGGTATAGGTGGTTTTCTTAATTCAACCATTCTATTTAATTGAGATAAGGCAATAATTGTCAAATCTAATTCTTTGGCTAATAATTTTAAAGTATTACTTATTTCTGTTATTTTTTCATAATTTAAATTATATTTTTTATTTATATTTATTAATTGTAAATAATCAATAAAAATAACTTTAATATCATATTTTTGTTTTAACAATCTGGCAATAGAAATCATTTTAAATAAGTCAATATTAGATTTATCAACAATTAAAAAAGGATATTTAGATAATTCTTCATAGGCTAAAATAATATGCTGTAATTCAGTTTGAGATAAATTACCACTTTGAATTTTAAAAAAATTTATTTTAGTTAATTGAGTAATAAGTCTATTAATAATTTGAGATTTAGTCATTTCAAGACTAAAAAAGCAAACGGGATAATTTTGTTTTAAAATATTTAAAGACAAAGAAAGAGCAAAAGAAGTTTTGCCGATAGAAGGGCGGGACGCTATTATAATAAAATCAGAACTATGAAAACCATTTAAAATATTATCTAATTTATCAAAATTTGTTTTTATTCCTGTTATATTATTACTTTGTTTTTTTAATAATACCTCTATTTCATTTTCTAAAATATTATTAATTAAATAATAATCATTATTTATTTCAACATTATTAATTAAATTTTTATAATTATTATATATTTCATTTAATAAAAAATCACTTGTTATATTTTTATCTTTTAATTTTTCATCTATTATAAGTAAAAGTTTTTTAATTTCTCTTTTTAAATAAAAATCTTTAAGAATATTAATATACTTTTGTAAAAAGACAATACTGGCATTAGAATTAGTAACAATTTCAGTTAAAATTACTAAAATATCTTTAATTTTATTTTCTAAAAAATTGGCTAATATTAAAGTGTCGATAGATTTATTTTCTTTATAAAATTCTAAAATTGTTTTATAAATTGTTCTATATGTAGAATTATAAAAATATTTTTCAGAAGGAAGTTCAGAAACAACTAAATTTATTATAGTATTATCTAATAAAATTAAATTTAAAATTGCTTTTTCAATTTCAGGATTATTAAAAATATAAAAATTATTATTCATTTTTATAAATAAAATTTAAAAGTTCTTTAAATTTATTTGTTTTTAAAAAATAATTATATCGTTCTTTATAATAATAAATATAACTTTTACTTTTTCTATTAAATAATTGAGCAATAGTATTATATGAGATATTATTTTCGAGTAATTTATTAATAATTAAACAACGCAATAATTCAATATCAATATTTTTATTTTTTTTCATTTGCTTTAAAATCATTTAATCTAAAATCATTATCAACCCAAGAAAACCAAAAGGACATTTCACATAATCTTGACATAATTTTAATTCCACTATCACCAAAATAATTAATTAATTCAGAAGGTTTATTAAAATTTGTAGTAATAATAGTAATTAATTGTTCATTTTTTCTATATCTAAAATCAATAATATTAAAAAAATATTCAAAAATAAATTCAGTAATTTTAATATCGCCTAAATCATCAATAATCAATAATTTAATATTTTTAATAAAATTAAGAGTTTCATAAAAAGAATTAGAATTAAAAGAATATTTTAAAATATTAAATAAATCAGAAAAATTATAAAATAAACTATTAAATAAAAAATTATTAATTTTATAATTTAAGAAAGCAAGAGCAAGATGAGTTTTACCAATACCAGATTTTCCTGCCAGAATAAAATTATAAATTTTATTACTTTCAGCAAAAGATTTTATTTTATTATATATTTCTTTATTATTATTATTAACAATAAAATTATTAAAAGTTTTTTCTTTTTCTTTATCAGTTAAATTTGATTGTTCATAAATTTTATTAATCAATATTTTATTTTCATTTGTAAAAAATTTATTACATTTATAATAATAAATTTTATAATTATTAAAATCATCAATAATAATTTGAAATTTATAACCATTGCTACAAAGAATTTTATTATTTTCTAAACATAATTTACATTTATTTTCTTGTTCTATAAAAGATAAAATTTCAGATGTTGAATTATAACTTATATTATTTAAATCTTCTAAATTTTTAATTATCATATTTTATCGTATAATTTATATTCGGATTTTATATTACTATTATTATTATTGTTATATTTATAATTATTATTTTTAATTTTATAATTATAATTATCTAAAACTTTATTTAACCAATTAAAAATAAATTTTTTAAAATTCTTTTTTTTAACTGACTTATGTAACTTTAACCAACTATTCATTTTAATAAATTCACTTTTTAAATCTATGTTAGGATAATTATTTTTTAAAAACTCAATAAAATTTTTATCTAATATACACCATTTTTCTTTTTCATAATCATAATAAATTTCATTATTTTGTTCTCTTTTTTTAAAACTTAAAAAATTATTATTTAAATATAGAAAATTTAAATTTAATAAATCATTAATAATAGATTTTAAAACATCAACTTCAATAAAACAAAAAGAACTAATAAATTTTAATTGTTCTTCATTATATAATATTTTATTATCAGACATATTTAGTAATTCTTGAATTCTATAAAAAACTAAAACGCCTTTTTCTTTATAAATATCAATTAAATAATATAAAACTTTCCTGTTATATTTAATCATAGTTTTTTATTACCTGCTATAAAAATTTAAATTATTTTATAATTCAATTTGTTGTAAATATTTTTCTATATGGTCCAATAATTTATTTATTTTTTTCAATAAATAAATTATCAATATTAAATAAGCCGTATTATTCTTTTTTAAAAAACCATTATTATTCTTTTTTTTGTTTTTCATATATAATCACTCTCAATATTTAATAATATAATAATAATTAATACTTTTATATTGTTCTTGAATATCCTTCGGGACTTTATAAATTGTTTTAGCAATTTTATTTATCTTAATTAATTTATCATTTAAAAGAATTTCTTGTTCTTTTTCAATGTTGTTTTTTTCAGCAAAATTTTTAAAATATTCTTTTATAATTCTATCATTTTCTTCATATAAAGACACAAATTCTTCTAATTGTTTATTTTCTTCAATTAATTTTTCAATATTTATATCATCTTGAACCATTAAACCATTACCCCAATTTTTATCTTTAAAGCAAAAATAATTAAAAACACAATCTTTACAAATAGAAGTATCATTACATTTTTCAATTTTATCAATAATATTTTTGTCTTTTTCATATTCTTCTAAATATTTATTTAATTTTTCTACTTTTTTCAAAATATTTTCTACATATTGATAATCTAATTTTACAGGAATAAATTTTAATTGTCCATTTACTTTATTCTTTAAAATTATCAACCCTTCTTCTTGTTCAATTAAAAATAAATACAGCATAATTTGTGTTTTATAATTTCTTATATAATAATATTTACTTTTTTTTAAATCATCTATACTATTAATACTATTAAAATTAATATTTGATAAACTTTTAATTTCTACAAGTGTAGGTTCAGGAATAAGGTCTTTATGTTGAATTAAACAATCTATATGTCCTGTGATATTATATTTTTTTTCATAAAAACTTCGTTGTTGTTCTAATATATTAAAGCCACACTCTTTTAAATCATCAATAACTTTTTTTTCTTGTATTATACCTTCTTCTAAAATTAATTGTTTTTCTATATCAATTTGTTGTTTTTTATCCCAATGTGTTCTATTTAAAAACAAATAAAATAAACATTCGTGCCCTAATTCAGACGCCCGCCAACTATTAACAGGAGTAATTCTAATCTTTTTACTTTTATATTCTTTTATTATTTTATTGATTTCTTCATTTATATTATTTATCATTTAACTCACCTCTCTTATTTTCATAAAATTTTTTAATTTGACTATAAACATATCTTAATTTTTTTTCTGAATAGTTATTAATATTATAATCACCTTTTATTTCTGTGCCATTTTCATCTTTATATGTTGTTAAATTAATTAATGTTTGATTTATTTTATTTATATCATTATTATATAATTCTCTTAACATTTTTTTAAGTTTTTCTTTTATTTCCTGTATATTATTATTCAAATCATTATTAACATCTTGATTGCCATCTTGTTGAATATTTTTCTTTTTCTTATATTCAACTACTTTAACATCTTCTTTTTTAATACCCACACTTGCTAAATCATCCCAGCCTATATTATCTAACGCTAATAATTTTTTTATACTGCGTCCTCGCCAATTTGCTCTTGCTTTTTTTATCCAGAATATTATATCATCTATATTATGAAATATGGCATCCTTGTCGGATATATAAATTCCTCCTTCTATATAAGTTTCTATTTTTAATAATTTTGAACCTATAATTCCTGTTATATAAATTCCTTTTATTTTCTCTTTAAAAGCATTTTCTGTTTTTATATTGATTTTTTCATTTTTAGAATTTATTAAATAACATTCAATATTCTTCTCATAAATACCATAAGGTGCTAAAAAAAGATTTATTGCACTTTCCATTATATATGGTTTATTATCAATATTAATAATATTATTCTTTGCTATTCTCTTTAAAGTCATATTTCTTATTTTGTCTAATACTAAAAAAGTTTTTTCAATTTGTTGTTCATTTATTTCTAACACATCTAAAAAATTGTTTTGTTCTTCTTGTAAATTATTTTCTGTAAGTATTTGAACTGCTTTTTGAACTTCTTCAATTTTCTCTTCATTTTTGTTTTTTTCAATTTGTTCTTTATTGTCTAATTCTGTTATTTCTGTAAATTCATAATTTAATTCCATAATTTTTTCCTCCTTTAATTTTTAAAAATTTTTTTAAAAAACTTTATTTTACCTCTATTATTTCGGGTTCTCTTTTAAATTTACGCCAGATAAATAATTGCTTCTTAATATGTTTACACTTTGGCATAATTATTTTTTCTAATTCACTTATTGCTTCTGATTTCTTTATTCCTGTATTATCTTTACCTGATTTAACCTGTATAAATAGAAGTTCATCTTTGTTGATTGCTAATAAATCAGCTCCAAATATATCTTTTTTGATATATATATACCTGTTTCTTATTTTTAAAGTTTGCACACGCTCCAAATATTCTACCATATACCCTTTTTTTTCAAAATACTTTTTAGTTTTATATTTATATTTATCACCTTGCATTTTTATTCATATCTCTCCTTAAATATTTTTTTTTAATAATAAATAATATCATATATTTTATCAACCATTTCGGTTATCTTATCTATATATATTATACTACAAAAAAAAAAAATGTCAAGTGAAAAAAACAAAAAAATTTTTATTTTATAATAAAATATAAAAAAACAAAAAAAATAAATAAATATTAATATATAAAATATAACTGTTTGTTGTTCGTTTAATTTTTGCATTTTTTATCGCCCCTTTTTTAAATTTAATAACTTTAACCGAATATCTTTCATTTTGGCACCATTATATTCAGGTTTAGCGTATTGCGATATATCTAAACCTTTTTGAAGACCGAGCCGAATTTCTTTCATTTGCAACCAATCAAAAGCAGGATTATTATATTTCGAGACATCGACGCCTTTTTCAAGACCTAACCTTATTTGTTTCATTTGCCACCAATCAAAAGCAGGATTATTATATTTAGATACATCGACGCCTTTTTCAAGTCCTAACCTTATTTGTTCCATTTGCAACCAATCAAAAGCAGGATTATTATATTTAGATACATCGACGCCTTTTTCAAGCCCTAACCTTATTTGTTCCATCTGTCGCCAAAAACGAATATCTTTCATTTTGGCACCATTATATTCAGGTTTAGCGTAAATAGATATATCTAAACCTTTTTGAAGCCCGAGACGAATTTGTTCCATTTGATAACTATCATAAGCAGGATTATTATATTTAGATACATCGACGCCATTTTCAAGACCTAACCGAATTTCTTTCATTTGAAAACAATCAAAAGAAGGATTATTATATGTAGAGACATCAAGACCTTGTTCAAGCCCGAGACGAATTTCTTTCATTTGCAACCAATGAAAAGCAGGATTATTATATGTAGAGACATCAAGACCTTGTTCAAGCCCTCGTTTAATTTCTTCAATCTCTTCTATATAAAAAATATTTTTATAAGTTTTTTTAAGATTTTTTATAAATTGTTTTATCTGTTGTTCGTTTAATTTTTGCATTTGTTATCACCTCTTTTTTTATTTTTTTTAATTGTTATTATTAAAACTTTGTTCATTATATTTAGAAACATCAATTCCTTGTTAATTCAGGATTAGCATAAAAAGAGACATCGACGCCATTTTCGAGACCTAACCGAATTTCTTTCATTTGCCACCAATCAAAAGCAGGATTATTATATTTAGATACATCGACGCCTTTTTCAAGTCCTAACCTTATTTGTTCCATTTGCAACCAATCAAAATCAGGTTTATTATATTTAGAAACATCAAGACCTTTTTCAAGACCAAGCCGTATTTCTTCCATTTGATAACTATCAAAAGCTGGATTATTATATTTCGAGACATCGACGCCATTTTCAAGACCTAACCGAATTTCTTTCATTTGAAAACAATCAAAAGAAGGATTATTATATGTAGAGACATCAAGACCTTGTTCAAGGCCGAGACGAATTTCTTTCATTTGCAACCAATGAAAAGCAGGATTATTATATGTAGAGACATCAAGACCTTGTTCAAGCCCTCGTTTAATTTCTTCAATCTCTTCTATATAAAAAATATTTTTATAAGTTTTTTTAAGATTTTTTATAAATTGTTTTATCTGTTGTTCGTTTAATTTTTGCATTTGTTATCACCTCTTTTTTTATTTTTTTTAATTGTTATTATTAAAACTTTGTTCATTATATTTAGAAACATCAATTCCTTGTTAATTCAGGATTAGCATAAAAAGAGACATCGACGCCATTTTCGAGACCTAACCGAATTTCTTTCATTTGCCACCAATCAAAAGCAGGATTATTATATTTAGATACATCGACGCCTTTTTCAAGTCCTAACCTTATTTGTTCCATTTGCAACCAATCAAAATCAGGTTTATTATATTTAGAAACATCAAGACCTTTTTCAAGACCAAGCCGTATTTCTTCCATTTGATAACTATCAAAAGCTGGATTATTATATTTCGAGACATCGACGCCATTTTCAAGACCTAACCGAATTTCTTTCATTTGAAAACAATCAAAAGAAGGATTATTATATGTAGAGACATCAAGACCTTGTTCAAGGCCGAGACGAATTTCTTTCATTTGCAACCAATGAAAAGATGGATTATTATATTTCGAGACATCAAGACCTTGTTCAAGGCCGAGACGAATTTGTTTAATTTGTTGTATTTGAAACCAATCAAAATCAGGATTTTTAAATTTAGAAATATCCACCCCTTTTTCAAGACATAACCTTATTTCTTTCATCTGATAATTATTAAACTTTGGATTAGCATAGATAGAAACATCAAAACCTTTTTCAAGACCAAGCCGTATTTGTTCCATCTGTTGACTATCAAATTCTGGATTAGCATAAAAAGATACATCAATTTCTTTTTCAAGACCAAGCCGTATTTGTTCCATCTGTCGACTATCAAATTCTGGATTAGCATATTTAGAAACATCCAGACCTTTTTCCAGTCCCTTCCTTATTTGTATCATTTGAAAATCTTCAAACTTTGGATCAGCATAAAAAGAAATATCTAACCCTTTTTCCAGTCCTTCCCGTATTTCCCGCATTTGCCAAGAGTTAAATTCAGGATTTGAATAAATTGATACATCTACACCATTTTTTAAACCGATATTAATTTGCTCTAATTGATAAATATTAAAGTTTTTATTTTCCATATTTTACACCTTCCTTTCTTTTTTTTCTTTTTATTTTATCATCTTTTTTATTCACTCTATATATAATATAGCTCAAAATTTTAAAATGTCAAGGGGTAAAAGTAAATTTTTTTTATTTTTTTAAAATTCATAAATAAAAATATTTGTACTTTCATCTTTACTTAAGGGGGGCCCAATTTTTATATGATATTTTATATCATTTTTTATGCAAAACTCAATTAGCTTTTGAGCCATCTCTTTGTAGAATTCTTCGTTATTTTTCCAAGCATAATTAGAATTATTGTATTCTGCTAACCTTCTATAATTTAGTTTGCCAAAGATTATCTTTTTTACAAATTTAATTTTATTCAAGATTCTTTCAATATCTCCAGATTGAGGATCTAATATAGGAGTTGGATACGGCTCAATACTTACCCATGTTTTTAACCCATTATCAGCAAGCTTTTTTAAAGCGGCTATTCTTTCCTCGTAAGGCGCAGAATAAGGCTCAAACTTGCTTTTAAAATCATCATTTAAAGAAACAAGTGTTATTCCATATTCATTAGTTTCCAAAAATCTTCTTTTATCTAAAAGCTCTTCAGGATATACTCCTTTTGTTAAAGTTGTCACTCTTATGCCCTCTCTGTTTAGTCTTTCAATTATGCTTAATGTTAACTCTTTTATTCCTGGTATTATCATTTTTGTCTTATAATCATACATAAAAGGATCAGTCATAAAACATAGATGAACAAAATTAATGTAATTTTTATATTTTGGTATTTCTTTCACAAGTAGTTCTAAAGAGTTCCCCACAATCCTCGGGTTTCTCCAATCTTCGTAATCTTTAACCCATCCAAATTTTTTTGCCATCATCAATGCATAACAAGGAAATTTACAGCCATGTTTACAACCAACAATATGATTTATTGTCCAGTCTCCATATTCAACCTTTGTTTGATATAAAAGACTTTTTCTGTTAATAGTCTTTATTTTTGAA
>Ga0209409_1001470_pt1 | contig 20201 bp, 11 predicted proteins | sample AD_JPNMR1_MetaG_FD_184424 | JGI IMG/M metagenome (GOLD analysis project Ga0209409, IMG submission 184424) | Active sludge microbial communities of municipal wastewater-treating anaerobic digesters from Japan - AD_JPNMR1_MetaG (SPAdes) (version 2) | ecosystem: Engineered > Bioreactor > Anaerobic...
TTTTAATAATTCAAGTAGTATTCTTTTATTTTGAAATAAATTTTTATATGCTTTATCATACGATATTTTTGTTGTTATTTTGAATTCCAGTTTTTTGTTTTTTTCTTTTTTCATTTTAATATTTTTAATACCTCTTCTTTTTTATCTGCTTCTATTATCTTTTCTATTGCTCTATCTAATTTCTTTATTTCCTTACATTTTCTTATTTGTTCTGCTTCTTTTTGGGTAAGTCCATATTTATTATTTATTAGTTTTATTAAATCTTCCTGTTTGCCTTTTATTATTCCTTCATTTATTCCAATTTGTTTACCTTCATTTATTCCTTCTTCTAACCATTCTTTTTTTAAATCCTCTATTGCATATTCTAACATTGTCCTTACCTCCTTTTTGTTTTTTACTCTTTTTATTTCGTCCTCTCTTATCTCAACTTTACATACATATTTAAACCATCTTATAAAATCTTTTATATCTATTATTTTTTCGCGTTTTATATATTCTATCATTTTTTTTATCGCTTTTTTTAATTCATTTCTATTTCCGCTCTTCTCTAATGTTATTATCAAACTTGCTATGTTTTTTATATTTGCTATTTGTTCTTCTTTTATATCTTTCATTATTATTGGATAATATTCATATTGTGGTATATATCTTTCCGGTATGTTCTTTTCTATCATTTCTTTTATATTTACTGGTATTGTCCAATCTTTCTTGCCTCGATATAATACTATTGAAAATACAGCCGGCAATTTCCCGCGGCGGCTCTCTTTCAGCAAACTCAAATATAATTCGCATATATAACTTAATATCCTTACTGGTAATGTCTTATCAACTTCACTCTGAAATTCTAATATTATATAAATATACACTTCTCTTTTTCCGAGCCTGATTCGGTATATCATATCTGCTTCTCTTTTACCAAACTCTTCACTTATAAATGTCTTCTCTACTATTTTTATATCTTTCTCTTTTATCTTTTTTACAAATTCTTCTTTTACAAAATTTTTTAATAATTCAAGTAGTATTCTTTTATTTTGAAATAAATTTTTATATGCTTTATCATACGATATTTTTGTTGTTATTTTTAGCACTCCCTTTTTCATATAATAAAAATAAAAAATAACCAATTTTTAGTCAAGATTATTTTTTGAAATTAAGTAAAAATTTTTTTTGTATAAAATAAAATAAAAATAAGATAATTATGTTTATTAATAAAAACTAATATTGACAAATATTAAGAAATTAATTAAAAAAATAGTTAAGACAAAACGAAAGGTAGAGATAGATGAAATCAAAAAAGTTTTTTATTTTTATTTTTATCATTTTTTTCTTGAATACATTATATACAGAGATTCTCGATGCAGACCTTGAAGTATTTAAAAATATGATACAGAACAGGATGTTTGATGATGTTATAATAATTGTAGAAGATGCAATAAAGCAAAATCCAAATTATACAAAAATAGATGAATTGTATTATTTATGTGCAGAAGCATATTATGGACTTGATAAATATGAATTAGCCTTAAAAAATTATTTAATAATAATTGAAAATTATCCAACAACCAAATTGTTGGATAAAGTTTTATATAAAATAGGTGAAGTAAATTTTCGCTTAAAAAAAGATGATGAAACAATAAAATATTTAAAAGAATTTTTAAAGAAATTTCCAGATAATGAATTATCAAATCGCGCATATTATTTTCTTGGTGAAACATTAATTAGGAAAACACGCTATAAAGAAGCAATTGTATTTTTAGAAGCATTAGCGAACAAATATGATGATGAACTATATTTTAATGCGAATTATTCAATGGGTTGGGCTTATTTATCTTTAGGTGAGTATGAAAAAGCAATAAATTATTATAAAAGGATAGAAGGTAAAAAAGATTTTGAAGATGTAAATATCCAGATTGGCGAATGTTATTTAAAACTAAATGATTTAGAAAAAGCAGAAAAATACTTTTTAAAAATTCCTGCAAATTCTTCTGATTATATAAATGCCTTATATTCATTATCAGCAATTTATCTAAAACAAAAAAAAGAAGGAAAAGTAGAACAAATAATAAATGAATTAAATGATAAATATACAAACGATTATTTAACATTAGCAGCAAATTTTGATTATGCAAATTATTTATATGAAAGTGAAAAATATGAACAGAGTTTAAAATATTTTGAAGCAGTAAATAATATGAGAATAAAAAATATAAATGAAGAAATAGCGTCAATTTATGAAACAGCAAATTATTTTACAGGATATATTTATCAAATATTATTTTTAAGAAATAAAGAAAATAAAAATAATTTTAATAATGCAGAAAGAAATTATAAAAAGTATTTAGAGAACTATAAAAGTGGGAAATACCGCGAGCGAGCATTATTTAGATTAGGCGAAATTTATGCTGAAAATAATGATATAGAAAATTCAATAAGATATTATAATCAGGTTCAGGATAAAAATTTACTTGATAAAGCATTATTTGAAATAGCAAGACAATTATATTTGCAGAATAAAAAGGATGAAGGAATAAAATATTTAGTTCGACTAATAAAAGAAACGCCAGAAAGCAAATTAATAATAGAAACATATTTTTTAATTGCTGAATATTATTTTGAGAAAAAAGATTATTCAAATTCAATAAATTATTATGATGAATTAATAAAAGTAGGGAAAAATAAAAATTCATTTTATGAAGATGCATTATATAAAAAAGGCTGGGCGTTATCAGAATTAGCGAAATATGAAGAAGCAGTGAAAGTATTTGATTTATTATTAAATGAATTTCCAGAAAGTAAATATCGAACAAGCATTCAATTTCAAATAAGTAAAATATACTTTGATAAAAAAGATTATGAGAATTCAGAAAAATATTTAATAGCAATAAAACCAGAGAACAATGATGATTTAATAAAGAAGAATAATAATTTAGGCGTAATAAAAATAACAGAGGCAGAATTATTTGAAAGTAAAAAAGAATTTGGAAAAGCAATTAGTTTATACAATGCAGCAGCAGAGTATTATGAAAAAGCAAATAATATTGATGATTACATAAGTTCAAAAATAAAAGAAGCAGATTTGCATTTCAAAATAAATTCATTTAATGAAGTAATAAAAATATATAATGATTTAATAAGTAAATATAGCGAAAATAAAAATGTTATCTATTTTTATCATGGTCTTGGTTGGGCATATTATAAGATAAATGATTTAAAGAATTCAATAAATTCTTTTTTAAAATTTATAGAAAAATACGAGCAATTAAAAGAAATAAGTGTTCGTGATAGTTCATTATTAGAAGAAGCACTTGTATTATTAGGTGAATCATATTATACAATAAAGGATTTAAAAAATTCAGAATATTATTATAGTGAATATATCAAAAGATTTCCAGCAGGCAAGTATGTAAATGATATAAAGATAAGGCAGAGCAAAATAATAGCAGCAAATAAATCACCAGAAGAAGCATTAAAATTATTATTAGATGAATATGCCAGAACACCGGTAAGTCCGCAGCGTCGTGAATTAACTTTTAATATTTGTCTGACTTTTTTTGAATTAAATAATTGGAGTGAATATTTAAAATGGAGTCAATTATATATAGATAATTATAAAACAGAAAATATTGAGCATATTAAAATAATTAGATATAACCAAATAATTTCATTTTATAAATTAAACAAAAATGAAGAAGCAGAAAATTTAGCAATTCAATTTATAAATGATTTTCCTGATTTTGAAAAAAATGACCAATTATATTTTTTAATAGGTATAATTAAATTTAATAATAAATTATATAGTGAATCAATTAAAGTTTTAGTAAAAATAATTTCAGAATATACAAAAAGTGATAAATATGAAGATGCACTATATTTAATTTCATTAAGTTGCTATAATTTAAAGAGTTATAAACAGGCAATAGAATATATAGAACAAATAAATCTTTTATATCCACAAAGTAAATTTAAAAAATCACTTAATTTTTATAAGTTAAGTAGTTATAAAGAATTACAGCAATGGAATGAAGTATTAAAATTTGCAGATGAAATAATAAATAATGAAGAAGATGAGTTAAATAAGATAATAGAAATATATTACAAAGCAGAAGCATTATATAACATAGGCAGATATAATGAAACAATAGAAATAGCAAATGAAGGAATAAAAAAATATAGTGAAGCAGAAAAAGAAGGCAGAATAAAAGATAATGATATAATAGCAGCATTATTTTATTTATTAGGTGAAACTTATCAAAGACTTGACAAATTAGCATATTCTATATTACAATATAATAGAATTATTAATGTCTATCCATTTGAGAATTATGTAGATAAAGCTATGCTTGCATTAGCAAATGTAAATATAAAGATGGGGCGAGTAGAAATAGCAAAGAATTTATTGGAAAAATTTTTAATAGATTTTGGTAGCAGTGAATTACGAAGTGAAGCAGAAAGATTATTAGAAACATTAAAATAATTGGGTTAGAAAAAAATTTTTTTTATTATTGACAAAAAAAGATTTTAGTAATAAAAAATAAAATAATGAACCAAAAGAAATTTTCATTTTTTTTGAGTTTAATTTTTTTCTTATTAATAAACAATCTTTTTTCTGCTGAAAAGTCAGTCAAAAAAATAAAAGATAATATAGAAGTTTATAAAACGACAAAATCAAAAAAACAAATCAAAATAATAAAAGACGAGTTAGTAATCAAATTTAAAGAAAGTGTATCAGAAAGTAAGAAGAATAATTTATTAAAGACACATAAATTAACAAAATTAAAAAGAAATCAAAAATTAAGAAATGAAAAGATAAAAATAAGCACAGGTAAAAAAGTAAAAGATATAATTGATATATTAAAGAAAAACAAAGATATAGAATATATAGAACCGAATTATGTAATAGAAGCAAGTGAAATAGCGAATGATAGTTATTATAGTGAACAATGGGGATTAAAGAAAATCGAAATAGAGGAAGCGTGGAAAATAAATGAAGGCGAAAATGATGTAATAATAGCAGTTCTTGATAGTGGGCTTGATTTAGCGCATTTAGATTTACAGGCAAATATAAAGAGTGGCTATGATTTTGTAAATGATGATGCTGATGCAAGTGATGATAATGGACATGGCAGTATGGTGGCAGGTATAATAGGCGCTGTAAAGAATAATTCAATTGGCATAAGTGGCGTAGCACCAAAATGTAAAATAATGCCTTTAAAAGTGCTTGATTCTGAGGGGTATGGCACTTATGCTGATGTAGCAGATGCAATAATTTATGCAGCTGATAATGGTGCAAAAGTAATAAATTTAAGTTTAGGTGGTTATGCTTATTCACAATATTTACAGGATGCAATAAATTATGCGTTTAATAAAAATTGTGTAATAGTAGCTTCAGCAGGAAATAATAATACTGATGAGCCATTTTATCCTGCTGCTTGTGCTAATGTAATCAGTGTTTCTTCAATAAATAAAGATAATAATAAATCCACATTTGCAAATTATGGTAATTATATTGATTTAGTAGCACCAGGCGAACAAATAATAAGTTGTGATTTGAATAATAATTATAGATATGGAACTGGGACATCATATTCAGCACCATTTGTTAGTGGTGTTGCTGGTTTGCTTTTTAGTGCAAATAAAAATATTTCCAATTTAGATTTAATGAGTAAATTATTTAGCAGTGCAAAAGATTTAGGACAAACAGGATATGATAATGAATATGGTTATGGTTTAATAGATGCTTATGCAGCATTAAAAGCAGATAATCAAAACTCAAATATTAAAGTAACTTATGAAACACAAATTGTAGTAATAAGTAATAATTTAAGACAAATATTAAGACCATTAACTGATGAAGAGTTTAATGAATTAAAGAGAATTACAGGTACTTATGAAGAAGGAAAAAATTATAATCAAAAAATAAATGGATTTGGAACAGGTTTAAGACCACCGACAGAAGAAGAGTGGCAAGAATTAAGGAAAGAATTATTAACAGTAGAAAAATTAGAATATGCAGATGCAGCAAGGCAACAAGAATTGCCAACAAGTTATGATAATTCAACATCAATATATTTTCCACCAGTAGCTAATCAGGGTAGTAAAGGTTCATGCATAAGTTTTAGTTTGGGTTATTATACAAAGACATATCAAGAGGCAAGAGAACGCGGTTGGAATTTATCAGGTGCAAGTTGGGTTTCTACTCCTTATCCGGGTTATGTATCAACAGAATATCAGGATAAAATATTTAGTCCAGATTTTCTATATCATTTAATAAATAATGGTGAAGATAATGGTTCATATTATACAGATAATGGAAAAATATTATCATATTATGGAATTTGTAGTTGGTCAAGAAAACCAACAAATGATACAGAATGCACAAGTTTTCCAACAGAATTAGCATGGCGCGAAGCACCATTAAATCGAACAGCAGGAAATGCGGTATATGTTACATTTACAATAGATTCAAATTTAACAACATTAAAAACAATATTAAGTAATAATAATTTAGCAGTAATATCAGTGAATGCGAATAGTTATCCAACAATGACAACAGATAGTGATTTATGGACAAAAAATAATTATGATACAAGTGTAGAAACAAATCATGCTAATACAATTGTTGGTTATAATGATAATTTTGGTCCATATTATGAAGAGGGCGAATGGCGTTATGGTGCAGTAAAAGTAATAAATAGTTGGGGAACCAATTGGGATGGTGATTATAATAATGATGGATTTTATTATATTTCTTATGCTGCTTTAAAAGATTATGTTCAAAGTTATTATTATATTTCTGATTCAGTGAGTTATAATCCAAAATTAGTTGGAGTAATAAAAATAGACCATAATAAACGGAATGAAAACATTTTTACAATAGGCACAAATACACCATCTTCACCTGATAAAACGAAGGTAATAAATGATAGAAAAGTATTTAAAGGTAATTGGGGAGCAGCAGCATATCCAAATAATAAATTAGTTTTTGATATAACCGAATTATACAATTATTTATCATCGAATAAAGTATTTATGCAAGTATATGATTCAACAGTGACAAGCACTTATGGAACTGTGTATGAATTTGAAATCGAATTTTATGATAATTATGATTCAACAGGAAAAGCCGATACAATATTTGTTTCAACATCAGTACCAGTAAATACAGTTGATGGTAATACAGTATCATTATATATAACAATTAACACAGTACCAATTCAAAATAATGTCAAAACAATAACAAGTGCATATCATACAATAACAATTGATGGTGTAAATGATTTTTATGAAAATGAAAAAATAGATAGTTGTATAACAGAATCAAATTGGTCAAGTGCAAATGATTTAGATACTTTATATTTTACTTATGCTGCTGAAACAATATATATAGGAGTAAAAGGAAAAGTAGAATCATCAAATTACATCGTCGTTTATTTCGATAGAGATTTTGGAAATAATACTGGTGTAAAAAATTTTTCATTATTAACTGATGAAAGTGGAAATCCTGATGCAGCAATAAGTAGTATAATAAATTGTGCTGATTTAGGTAGTGATGGTTTTGGTGCAGAATTAGCGATTGGTTGGAATGGCAGTTCTGGTGGCGTGCGTCGCTTTGAAACAACGGCAAAATATAGTAATTTTGATTGGTTGACAAATGCACAAATAGCAGGTTCATCAGATTTTTTTGAATGCGCAATACCACGAACAGAAATATACAATGATACAAATTTAACAGGTAAAAAAATCGCTTTATTTGCAATGCTATTAAATAGTAATGGGACATATTATTCCAATCAATTTATACCAGATAGTTGTTTGGTAACAAAAAAATTAGCAGTAATAAATATAGATAATAATAATGATGGTGTATTAGATAATTATAATGGTTCGGTTTATTATGCAAATACTGATACAGAATATCAGTTAACAATTTCAAATAGTATAAATAGCGAAACAAATTATTATGTATATCAGAATAATGCTGAAACATTGAATATATCATTAAGTGATGCAATAAATACATATCAATTTTTAATAAAATTTAATGGGACGAATAATTATGTAAAATTTTCAAAAATAAATATAGGAACAATAAATAACTCAGACACATCGAATATATTAAAATTTAATAATTTTTTAGAAAAAGGAATACAAATAGATGCATATAATTCAAGTGATTCAATAATAAATAATGATACGAATAATTATATATTGCTTTCCTTTAATTATACAAATTTATCAATTGAAGAGAACAAGATAAACTTATTTTGTTTAAATACCAGTGATTCAAAATGGTATAAAGTAATGGATAATAATCAGACCGGTGGAGCAGTAGCAGATTATTTGAATATAGATAGAGTATCAAATATAATTACAGCGAAATTAAAACATTTATCGCATTATTATATAGGTGAGGGTTGGGTAGATACAGTGACAGTAGTAAATATAAATAATATAACATCGCAGACAATAAAACCTGATTCACAGAATGTCTCAGCAATGTGTGTTTATGTATTAGCAGATACCGAAGGAAGTGGCGATACATTGCTTTCATTTGCAATTTATAATAATGGCAATATAGATACACCAAAAATAGATTATGTGCGATTATATAAAGATAGTAATTCAAATGGTATAGTAGATGGTGGGGATATATTTATAGATACATTATATTATGTATCATCAAAATATTGGAAAAATAATTCTTTAAATTATTCAATATCAACAATAGGTGATACATTTTTAATAACAATAAAAGTAAATAATAATGCAAATAATGGCGATACATTTCAGGCAAAAATAATAGCAAATACAATAAAGAGTTATGAAGAAGATAGTGGTCCGATGAGTGATATATATTCAAATGCAATATTAACAGTTGATAATGTAGCATATTATACAATATCAGGTACAGTAGTATTAGAAGCAAGACCGACAAATGCAGCAGGTTGCACTATATGGGCAATATCATCAATTGATACATATTTTGCAATTGCAAATACATCAGGTACTTATGCAATAATAAATGTTCGTGGCGGCGATACTTATAATATTTATGCAAAAGAAGCACATCATTTAAGAAATTTTGCAGAAACAATTTACTTGATTTCTGATACAGTTATTCATATAATACCAGTAACAGGAGCAGGTGATGCTGATAATAATAATAAAATAAATGTATATGACGCTTCAATAGTAAAAGCAAAAATTCAGACTGATAAAGCAGATATAGATGGCGATAGTGATGTAGATAATAATGATTTACAATATGTTCGAACAAATTTTAGGCAGGTTGGTGATTAAGTTAAAGGAGCGGATATGAAATTTGCGGACCCAAAAAGTAATATAGCATTTAAAAAAGTATTTGGCAATGAGAATAAAAAAGAGATATTAATAAGTTTTTTAAATGCGATATTAGATTTAAAAAAAGAGAAAGAAATAGTAGATATAAAAATATTAAATCCATATCAAGCGCCAAAGATAGAAATGTTAAAAGAGACAATGTTAAATGTGCGAGCAAAAGACAGGCGTGGAATAACATTTATAGTAGAAATGCAGGTAGAAAAGCAGGCATATTTTGATAAGCGTTCGATATATTATACAAGTAAAGCGTATGTAAATCAGATAGAGCGCGGTGAAGATTATCCAAAATTAAATCAGGTGATATTTATAGGGATATTGAATTTTAATATATTTGAAAGTAAGAATTATATAACACGGCATTTAATATTAAATACAGAGACATATAAACAGGAATTAAAAGATATAGAATTTACATTTATCGAATTACCGAAATTTAAAAAGAAAGAAAAAGAGATAAAAACAATAGTAGAGAAATGGATATATTTTTTAAAGAATGCAGGCGAATTAAAAATAATACCAGCAAAATTAAAGAAACCAAAAGAGATATTAGAAGCATTTAAAATAGTAGAGGTATATAATTGGAGTAAAAGAGAACTTGAAGTGTATGAATATTGGTCATTAAAAGAAGGTGGCCGGGAAGAGACATTAAAAAAAGAGCGAGAAGAAGGAATAAAAGAAGGTTTAGAGAAAGGCGCGAAATTAAAAGAAATAGAGATAGTAAAAAATTTAATAAGAATGGGTTTAAGCGAAGAAGAAATAATAAAAGCAACAGGAATAAAGAGTGAAGAATTAAGAGCAATAAATGAGCGGATATGAAATTTACAGACCCAAAAAGTAATAGGAAGATAAAAAAGATAGACAATTATTTTTAATTTATTTTTATAAATTTTTTTAAAAAAGGAGGTGGTGTGATGGCAGAACGAAAGAATTTTTTAGTTTTAAATTTTGAATAAATTTTTTAAAAAAAGGGGGTGAAAAAAGTGAGTAAGTGTAAGATTTTATTAGGTTTACTATTAGTAGTTTCATTAGTTAGTTTTTTAAATGCAGCCACAATGAAATTAGTTGATTCAACTGATACATCATCACAGACAATAACTGTGAATGTAGGTTCAACTTTTTCTGTTGATGTGTGGGTAGTATCAAATACTGATAATGTAAATGCTGCTGGTGTTTATCTTGATTATTCAAGTTCATATTTTACTTATCAATCAAATACCCCTACAACATCAATATTTGGTGATACACTTGAACAGTTTGGGACATCAACAAGTTTTAATTATGCAGCAATGACGACAGCAGATTCAACAAATATTAGTGAATTTAGACTTGTTACATTAACATTTTTAGCAACATCAGTTGGCACAACAAATATAACATTTTACACAGCCGATGATACATCCAACAGACAATCAGCATTAGTTCGTGTTTCTGATGCTTCTAATGTAGCTTCATCATATTTGAATTGTACTGTTGTGGTACAATCAGTTTCAGATACTTCACACATTGTAATCAGTGAAGCCTGTTATACCTGGTCAGCAGCCTCAGATGAATTTGTAGAATTATATAACCCAAGAAGTGATACTGTAAATATCAGTGGATGGTCTTTGAAAAGAAAAACAGCAACTGGTACAGAAAGTAATTTAAAGACTATAGGAACGGCATATATTAGACCAAAAGGGTATTATTTAATTGCTTCTACTAGTTATACAGGTTCAGTTACACCAGATACAACATATACAGCAGCATTAGCAGCAACAAACTCTTTATTGCTTTATGATACTACTTCAACAGTAATTGATAAAGTTGGTTATGGGGCAGTTGTAGATTCAGAAGTAGCGAGTTGTACTGACCCTGGTACAGGTAAAAGTATCGAACGAAAGGCTAATGCATTATCGACAGTTGAAAGTATGATGACTGGTTCTGATTCACTTGCTGGAAATGCTTATGATAGTGATAACAACTATAATGATTTTATTGTGAGAACTACACCTGACCCACAAAATAGTAATAGTGATACAGAACCAAGAACAGCTGGTGGCGCAACAACTCAGGATACTACACCACCAGCAGATATAGTATGGATAACAGCAACCGCAGGCGTAGGTTCAGCTACAGTAGCATGGCAGGCAACCACAGCAACTGATTCATATTGGTATAAAGTATATTATTCGACACAGCCAATTACAGTAGTTTCGACAGCAATATTAGCAGGCACAAAAGCATGTTCAGCAGGTGATACAAGTTATTATATTACTAGCTTAACAAATGGTCAGATTTATTATTTTGCAGTAACAGCAATAGATACAGCATTAAATGAAGATACATATCCATCAGTAACAGCATACTGCACACCTACAGCCGCAGGCGGTGGAGCACAAACACCACTTACAATAACATCAGCATATCATACAATAACAATAGATGGCTCAAAAGATTTTAATGATACAGCAGAAGCAGTAGGTTCATGTACCACACCAACTGATTGGGGTGTAAATAATGACCTTGATACATTATATTTTACATATAATGCTGATACAATTTATATAGGTGTGAAAGGCTCATTTAATGCAACTGGCAGTAATTTTGTTTTAGTTTATTTAGACCGTGATTTTGGTAATACAACAGGAGTAAGTAATATGTCATCATTGACAGATAATACAGGAGACCCTGATAATGCAATTAGTAGTGTATTAAATGCAAGTTCAATATCAGGTTTTGGTGCAGAATTAGCAATGGGCTGGAATCCAAATGGTTCAGTTGGCGGTGTCCGTAGATTTGAAACACCAGCAAAATATAGTAATTTTGATTGGATTACAAATGCACAATATTCGGGTAATTCAAGTTATGTAGAATTTGCAATTCCAGTTAGAGAAGTTTATAATGATACAGAAATAAAAGGTAAACAAATAGCATTATTAGCATGCATTGCAAATAATGATGGTGGATTTTTATCTAACCAATACATACCGGATAGTGCAATAGCAAATCAAAAGATTGTTTTAATTAAAATTGATGATAATAGTGATAGTGTGCTTGATAATTATGGAGCACCAACAATCAGTGGTATAATTAGATTGCAGGCAAACGCTTCCGGTGATTCATCAGGTGTAAATGTATGGTTCTATCAGTATCCTGGAAATACATTAATAACATCATGTTCAACCACAGTAACAGGTGCTTTTTCTATGACAGTTTCTAATGGCATTACAGGATATGTTCGTGCAAAAGAATTCCATCATTTAGCAAAGAATAGTGCAACAATTACAGTATCAGGTGATACAAATATTGGAACACTTGATTTATTAGCAGGTGATGCTGATAATAATAATAAAGTGAATATATTTGATGCTGGAAATGTAAAAGGAAAAACAGGCACGACAAATTCTGCAGCAGATATTGATAGAAGTGGAACTGTAAATGCAACAGACTTAAATTATATTAGAACAAACTTTGGTGTTGTTGGTGATAGTTTAAAATAATTTGAATAAATAGGGCGGATTTATATAATCCGCCCTTTTAAAAATTTATATTGAGATGTGAAAAAATAATGAAGAAGAGAAAGTTGAGTTTATTAGTTCTTATTTTTTTAATGATTAATATTCATTTATTTAGTGCTGATATCCGAATAGTAAATTCAACAGATACAAATTTTTCATCGACAATAAAATACGATAAAATTATTTCAGTAGGTGATACCTTTACATTAGAAATCTGGGTAAATTCAAATAATATAAATGTAAATGGTGTTTCTGCATATCTAACTTATGATACTAATTATTTATTACTACTTGATACAGATGAATCAAATAGTATAAAAACCGATACAAATATTCGCGAGATACGGACAATATATGGTGATATATTTGAAAATCGCGAACCAATAAAAGGGAAAATAAATTATAGTGCATTAACAACAATTGATTCGTATGCAGGTGATATAAAGATAGCGCAAATGACTTTTTTAGCATATCAGCCAACAAATGCAGCATTTATATTATTTGATTATGACCAGAATTATAATCGTGAATCAGCATTAGTAACATATCAGAATTGCACATCAATAATTTCATCAGATAGTTCAGATCCTGGCATAATAAAAATAATATCAGCACCACCACAAATTCAATGGTTAAAAGCAATACCATCCTCCCAATCAGCAATAGTTCAATGGCAGGCAACAACAATAGAAGATTCAGATTATTATAAAATATATTATGATACAAAATATATAACAGATGTAAATAATGCAATAGCGTGGGAAACAACAATAAAATGTTCAAAAGGTGAAACCGAAATAATAATAACAGGCTTAAAAAATAATCAATTATATTATTTTGCAGTAGTAGTAGTTGATATATTAGGAAAATATAATGCAATACCATATAAGGTAGCGAGCACAATACCACGCGATACTACACCACCAGCAGATATAACAAATATCCAGGCAATAGCAGGTGTAAAATCAGCAGCAGTGCTATGGGCAGCAACAACAGCAGCAGATGCAGATTATTATAAAATATATTATTCAACATTTGCAATAACATATACAACGCAAGCTACATTAGCTGGCATAGTTTCAGTATCATCGAATGATACATTATATATAGTAAGTAATTTAACAGCAGGACAGAAATATTATTTTTATGTCACCTGTGTAGATAAATCAGGAAATGAAGATACAACACCATCATATTTTGATACCTGTATTGTATTAAGTGGTGCGGATACTTCACCACCACCAGATATAACAGGTTTACAGGCATATCCATTATTAAATTCAGTAAAATTAATCTGGCAACCAACAACTGTAGCAGATTCATATTTTTATAAAATTTATTATGACACAAAAGATATAACAAATGTATTATCTTCAAGTGTAATATTAGCTGGCACTATTGCCTGTGCTACAAATGAAACATCTTATATAGTAGAAAATTTAGTAAATTTCCAATTATATTATTTTGCAGTAACCTGTGTAGATACTTCATTTAATGAAGATACTTATCCATCAGTTGTAGTAAGTTGTTCACCCGGTGTAACAACTAAAATTGAAACAGGTTATAATGAAAATAATGAATTTGTATATAAGCAGTTATTATTAAAACCAATTGAAAATATTGTAAATTTTGAGGAACCAGAGATAAAACAAAAAATAAATATTAGATATCCAATAAATATCTTAGCAAATGAATATGATACATTTATTTTGACAGAAAAGAAAAATATACAGATGAATACAATGGGAAAAAGAGTAGGTAAAGTATTTGATATAAAATTAGCAAGTGGTCAAAAAAGTTTTAATAATAACATAAATTACAGTTTTTATATTCCAGCAAATATAACATCAGTACCATTAAGTAATTTAGTAGTAATGTATTCACAAAGTGGTTATCATTATGATTGGAATATAATTGATAATCAACAAATAACAGTGGAAAATAATTATATAAAAATAAGTTTTTCAATAGACCATTTAACATTCTTTGGTGTATTTGACACATCACCACCGACAACATTAAATTCGTTTACAGTATATCCAAATCCTTATGTACCAGCATCAAATAGCGAGAAAGGCAGACCATTTGTTCAGGGTAATTATGCAACAGGAATAGTATTTGATAATATAACCGCAACATCAAAAATATGGATATATTCAATAACAGGTGAACTGATAACATATTCACCAAATGCAAATGGTGCAAACAGATTTCATTGGGACGCAAAAAATCAAAATGGGGAAGATGTGGCAAGTGGAATTTATATTTATGTAGTTAAAGATAATGCTGGAAATGTAATAACAGGTAAATTAGCAATAGTGAGATAAAAGATTATGAAAAAAATATATATTGTATTTGTTGTTAGTTTGTTAATATTTAGTATAAATGAGCAGCAGGTCAGTGCAGAATACTCTGGTGTAACAACCGCAGCATTTTTAAGAATTATACCTGATGCAAAATCATCAGGTTTTGGTCGTGCTTTTACTGGTATTGCTGATAATGATGCTGCAACATTTTTTAATCCAGCAGCACTTGCTTTTTTACCATATAAAAATAGTGTTTCTTTTACTCATCATTTATTGTTTGAAAAAATCACAAAAGAATATATAAGTGTAAAAGTTGAACCAATCTTTTCAAAAACTGCATTTGCATTAAGCGGATTGTATATAAATTATGATAATATCAAAAGAACAACATATACAAATCCAACAGGTAGCAGTGATTTTTCAGCAAATGAAGCGTATTTAATGTTTTCAATAGGCCAAATGCTTGATGAGAGAATTGCGGTGGGTGGAAATTTAAAATTATTACAGCGAAAAATCGCAGAATATAGTGATAATGGTGTAGCAGCAGATTTTTCTGTTATGTTTAGATTTTTAGAAAATAATTTTAATATGGGTTTAGGTATTTTTAATATTGGTCCAAAATTATCGTTATATCAAAAGAAAGAACATTTACCATTAACATTAAGATATGGAATGGGATTAGGTTTGTTTGAAAATAAAATTTTATTAGGATTTGATTTATATAAAGTTCAGTATGAAAAAATATATTTAGCCTGTGGCGTCGAATTTAATCTAAATAATATGGTTTTTTTAAGAGCAGGCTATAATACAGAAAATGATTTAGGTTCTGGTTTTTCTATTGGTGTTGGTTTTCAAATTGATTATTTTAATTTTGATTATTCGTATGAACCAAATAATGATGTAGATGATGCACATTATTTTACGCTCTCATATAAATTTGGTGAAAGTAAAGAAAAAGAACGAAAAGAGAGTAAGAGTGAAAAATCAAAAAAGAGTGTGGAGTCAGTCGGGGGCGGTGAGCAGATAGCACCGATTGTGCCTGTGCAAGTGCTACCGATTGTGCCTCAGGTTAGTCCACCACACCAGCAAGTACAAACTTATGAACAACCCTACCCTGCACCCTTGCTCATTACACCAGTGATGCCAGCACCTACCACTGAAGTTCAAACAAGAGCAGGTGAAGTATTAATATTTAAAACAAAAGAAGAAGAAGAGCGATTTAGAAAATTAGGTAATGATATAGAGAAACTTAAAAAGTATAATTTACATTGTTATTTTGCTAATGAATTTTATAAAGCAGGTAATTACGAGGATGCTTTACTTGAAATAAAATTAGCAAATAATATGTTAGTTGAATTTGCCAATGCAAAATTAGAAATTATTTTACTTTTTAAACTTGATTTTATAAAAGAAGGTGCTGCTGTATATTATCAATATATTAAATTATTTCCACAATTAGAAAATGAAATAAAAATTGGGGATTATATATTTAATAATAACAAGAAATAAAACGCCGGGGCATGGGGTCAGACGTCCTTAAAGTCCTTTTTTTAGTAGTGAGAGTGAAAAGTGCAGTGTTTTTAGTCAGAGGTAAAATAATTAGTGAAATTAGTGGCAAAAAAACAAAACAGTTTTTTAGAATAAAGATACTAAATTTTTAAAAAATATATAAAATGGTTTTATAATTATTCAATTTGAGGTGAAGCGTCGCCGCCTGTTCCCAAAAATGTGTCCCCAATAATGAAAATAAAATAGCCAGAAAAGTTTACAAAAAAAGAACAACGAAGTTGTTGAAATTCAAATAGTCATCGAAGAAATCCTGCGGATCCAATTATCAAATTAAAAAAACATATTTTTAAAAATTTTTTGGAAATACTTGACAAATTGGAAATTTGTGCTATAATAGAAAATAGAGAATAAGAAAAATTTTATTTCTCTCTTCGTTTGGAGGTGGTATTATGCCTTTCATTTTTCAAAATTATAGAAATGAATATTTAGAAGCTTTTAATTTTTTTGGTATTTCTCCTGATACCCCTTTTGAAGATGTTAAATTAATTTATAAAAAATTAGCTCTTAAATATCATCCTGATAAAAATAAATCAAAATATGCTGAATATTATTTTAAAAAATTAAATAATGCTTATTCATATTTAGTTGATTTTTATAAAAATATTGATAAAGATGAATTAACTGGAAATTTTGATTATTCTAAAAAAAATTACTGGAACACGCCCTGGGGTGCTTTTTTTGATTCTCTGGAAAAATATGAAAATAGTTTGAATAATTTTTTTATTAATCTTTGCCAAAAAGCAACTCTCAGATTAAAAATTTCTATTAAAAAAATTCTTGCTTTTAACTTACCTGATGCTCATAAGTATTCATTTAAACATATTATAAATTATATTTTAAATTCTTCTCTTAAAGTCAAAGAATGGGCTGTTCAAACTATTTTTAAAAATATAAATAATAAATATCTTTTGCCTTATACTTTATGCTGATTCTATTTAAAATATGTTATAATAAAATTTTTGTATTCTTAAATTTAAGTAGGTTATTTTTCTGGAAGTAATAAAAAAAACTATGCTGTATATTGCAAATTGCTGATTATTATTTTACAAATTTAATTTACCTGAATAATAACTCTTAACTCTCAAAAACTTAAAAAATTATCTATCACTGTTATTTAATATTTAAAGACATTTTAAAAATGTTTAATCTTATATAAAAAAAACGATTGTATGACTTTTACATCATACAATCGTTTTTAAAAAGAGGGCTTAATTATCAAATAATTATTTCTCAAATTCAATCTTTATTTCTTTTGGTTTTATTTCTTCTTTCTTTGGTAATATTAATGTCAATATTCCATTTTTATATTTAGCAGTAATTTTGTTTTTATCAATTGTATCAACTAATGTAAATGCTCTCTTATATGCGCCAATTCTGTATTCTCTGTATATCAAATTTGCATTTTCATTCGGTCTTTGCTCTTCTATGTCAGCCGTCAATGTCAATACATCATCTTCTATATCTATATTCATCTTGTTTTTATCAACTCCAGGTATTTCAAAATTCATCACTATTTCATTTGCATTTTCTATAATATCAACCACTGGTTTAAAAAATTTCTTGCCTTTTGTGCTTTCTGGACTGCTTATCTTTTTTTGTTCACTTTTTATTATATCTTTATTTTCCATACTAACACCTCCTTTTTATTCAACTTTTACTTCAATTGCTTTTGCTTTTTCTTCTTCTGCTTTTGGTAATGTTACTGTTAGTAAACCATTTTTTAACTTTGCTTTAATCTTATTTATATCTACTTTTTTATTTAATGAAATTGTTCTACTAAAACTACCATAACTTCTTTCTTGTAAGTAATAGCTTGCATTTTTCTCTTCTTTTTTCTGTTCATGTTTTCCTTCAATTGTTAATGAATTGTTTGTTGCTGATATTTTTATATCCTTCTCTTCAACACCAGGTATTTCTGCTGTTACATAAATATTATCATTGTCCTCATACATATTTACTGCTGGATATGTTCTGTGTGTTGGTATTATTTCATTAAAATCATCAAATAATTTTGATAATGAATTTGATAATGAAAAAAATTCATTTAATAATGAATCATCAAAAAATCTTTTTGGAACTAACATATTTATCATCCTCCTTTCATTTAATTTTTTTGTTTTCTACTCAAATAAAAAGCAACACTTATGCCATTTTATTTTTTTGCTATTTTTTTATAATCACAATCTTTTTTATTATATTTTTTTTTAATTCATATCTAATTGATTTTTTACTTTTGACATTATTAAATTTTTTTTTGTAAATTTGGCATATTTTTCTTAATAAAAAAAATTATCTTGCCGATAATAAAATAAAGAAAAAAAAGAACTGGCGCAAAAGGAATTCAAAAAAACCAGTCAATAAAAAAATCACAGGGAAGTAAAAAGAAAGAATAGGAATTTTTAATTTGTAAAATATAAAGTAAAATTATAGATTTATAAAATATAAAAAACATCATAAAAACTGAATAAAAAGAGGCAAAAAAATTTTTTTACAAAAAAAATTAAAGTTTTTTTGTAGATTGCCGATAATAGAAGCAGAGTGAATGAGTGAGCAAAATTAAATGAGCAAATGAAAATAAAAAAAGGTTTGCGAAATAAAGCAAACAAAAGGTTCTTTTAAATTTTATAAATGGATTTAATTATATCACAGGGAAAAAGTGATAAAATAAAAAAATAGAAAATAAAATAAATAAGATAAAAATATAAGCCAGTTATTACAGTAACCCTGTGATAACTGGTTTTTTTATTTTGGAAAAAAAGTGCAAAGGACGCACTTAAAAAAATAAAGTAAAAATCAAGGAGGAAACGGACATGCCAAGCGGATTAAGAATAATGACCAATCTTGAAGCAATTTATGCACACAGACAATTATCAATCACAAATTTCAGAATTAACAAATCAATGGAGAAATTATCAAGTGGTTATCGAATAAACCACGCAGCAGATGATGCAGCAGGATTAGCAGTAAGCGAGAAATTCAGAACACAAATCAGAGGATTAGAACAAGCAGCAAAGAATGTTCAGGATGGAATATCAATTATACAGACAGCCGAAGGTGGATTGGAAGAATTACAGGAAATGTTACACAGAATGCGAGTATTATCAATCCAGGCAGCAAATGAGACATTAACAACATCAGACCGGGCATTAATACAATTAGAAATAGACCAATTATTAAGTGAAATAGATAGAATGCAAACATCAGTAAATTTCAATACAATAAAATTATTAACAGGTTCAGGCTGGACAGATGGAACAAATAATTTTGGTTCATTTACATATCATGTAGGCGCGAATTATAATCAAATATTATCAGTAATAATCCAGAGTTTTTCAACATCAGGATTAAATATAGCAATAATGGGTTCAGGAAATGGCAGTGCATTAACGAGCAGAGCAGGTGCAAATTCAGCAATCGCATTATTATCAGCAGCAATAAATATGGTATCAAGTCAGCGAGCAGTATTAGG
>Ga0209409_1001472_pt1 | contig 20179 bp, 18 predicted proteins | sample AD_JPNMR1_MetaG_FD_184424 | JGI IMG/M metagenome (GOLD analysis project Ga0209409, IMG submission 184424) | Active sludge microbial communities of municipal wastewater-treating anaerobic digesters from Japan - AD_JPNMR1_MetaG (SPAdes) (version 2) | ecosystem: Engineered > Bioreactor > Anaerobic...
TTTTCATAAAAAATAGCCTATTTTTTTATTTATGAGAAAAAATATCTGGAGGATAAATTATGATTGAAAAAATTTCAGATCTTCTAAGAGGTTACAATATTATTTTTTATCCTAATTCTCTGAGAAAGATAAATGAGAATCTTATAATTTTTGTGGCTAAGACAAAAGGTGAGAAAAAAATAGGTGTTTTGAAGAAAGAAAGTTTATTTTATCTTTCAGAGCCCTATTTTAATGAGGATTTAAAAGCTGCTGATCTTTCTTACTATCTTAATATATACCCATTAAATTTTGAGAATTATAAAAAGCTAAAGGAATTAACTCCCATATCTCCTTCAACGTGTGATAAAAATAGATCTTTTGGCACAGGAGATAGGCTTGGACTTGTTACTTCTGCACAACTTTCTGCTCTTAAAGATTACGATCTATTTCCAGTATTAGCTCAGCAATCTCCAAGAGAACTTATAAAAACTAAGAGAGATTTTAAAGATGTACTTTTAAAAGTAGTATTAGGGGTACTTGAGGCAAACTATAAAGGTAAGTTTGGTGCTGATGCAGATCATATAAAGAATGAGGAAGATCTTTTAGAAGGAATATCAGCAGGATTTACTATGTACACATTGGATATAAGTGATCTTATTGAGAAGATAAGTAATTATTCTCAGAAAGAATTGAAGGATAGGTTTGATAAAATTTATTCTTTCAGCAAAAAAATTATTGAAAAATATGCAGGAAAGAAAGTAAATATATCTTCTTCAGAATATTTTAACATTTCCTATGATGAATTATGTAAATCGGCTATTGTTTATGAGAAAGCGCTTCCTTTTGTGGAGATGGTTTATGAGACATTAAGATCAAAACTTCCTGATTTTGAGATAGAGATATCTATTGATGAAGGTGAAAGAGATACAACTCCTGAGGATCATCTATTTGTAGTGGAGTATCTCCATCAAAGAGGAGTAGAGTTTACAAGTCTTGCTCCTAAATTTCCTGGTGAATTTCAAAAAGGTGTGGATTATAAGGGAGATATTAAAAGGTTTGGGGAAGAACTAAAGAAACATTATGCTTTAACAAAAGCCCTTGAAGGGTATAGATTGAGTCTTCATTCTGGGAGCGATAAATTTAGTGTGTATCCTGTATTTTATAAGGTTACCGAAGGGAATTTTCATATAAAGACCTCAGGTACAAGCTGGCTTGAAGCTGTAAAGACCATAGCCAGTTACAATCCTGATTTGTTCTTGGATCTTTATGAGATAGCTTTGGATGATTTAGAAGAAAGTAAAAAGGCTTATAAAGTAGATATAAAAAGAGAAGATTTTCCAAAAGAGATAAAGGAGGAGCTTTTAGCATTTTTAGAGAGAAAAGAAGTAAGACAACTTTTTCATATTTCCTATGGGGTGCTTTTAGACTACAAAAGAAATGAGATGTTTAAAGTATTAAACGATCATGAAAAGGAACATTATGATTTTGTTGAAGAGAATATAAGGAAGCATCTGAAAAAATTATTTGGGGAGGTTTAACAATGGTAAAAATTGCTATTGTTAACTCAAGTAGCTTTGGCAAATATTTTCCAGACCATTTGGAGCGTTTAAAAAAATTAGGTGAGATAGAGAGGTTTACTCTTCCTGGGAATATGTATGGTAAAGAGCTTGCTGAAAAGTTAATGGGATTTAATATTATCATAGCCAGTGTTACACCTTTTTATGATAAGGAATTTTTTGAGTATAAAGATGAGACATTACTTATTGCTCGTCATGGTATTGGATATAACAATATAGATATTGAGTCTGCCACTCAAAGAGGTACTATTGTTACAAAGGTATCAGGAATGGTAGAGAGGGAAGCTGTGGCAGAAACTGCTATAGCTTTACTTATGACTGTTATAAGAGAAATTAGAGAGGCATCTTTGAGGGCAAGAGAAGGAAAATGGGAGGAGAGAGCTAATTTTATAGGATGGGAGATAAAGGATAAGACTGTGGGAATTATTGGATATGGAAATATAGGAAGTAGGATAGGAGAGATACTTAAGAATGGGTTTTTAGCAAAGGTTATTGCTTATGATCCCTTTGTCCCTCCTGAAAAGATAAGGGAAAGGGGAGCAGAGCCTGTAACTCTTGAGGAACTTCTGAAAAATGCAGACATAATCTCTTTGAATGCATCTCTGAATGAAAGTAGTAGGCATATACTCTCCGATAGAGAATTTTCTCTTATGAAAAATGGAGTTTTTATTGTAAATACAGCAAGAGGAGAGCTAATAGACGAAGATGCGTTGGTTAGAGCTTTGAAATCTGGAAAAGTGGCAGGGGTTGGTCTTGATGTTTTGAAAGATGAACCACCAGAGCCTAATAATCCTCTCTTTGGATTTGATAATGTGGTGATCACACCTCATATTTCTGCCTATACCCATGAGTGTCTTTTTGGAATGGGAAATAAAGTAGTTACCGATACAGAGAGGGTTGTGGCAGGAGAACTTCCTGATGAGATTATCAATAAAGAAGTGGTGGAAAGATTGAAATGGCTGAAAAAGATTTAGTCCTTGCGGTAGATGTAGGGACAACTAATATAAAGGCTGGAGTGATAGATAAAACTGGTAAGTTTCTCTCTCATGTCCAGAGAGAGCTTCCTTCAGAAAAGGATAATACAGGAAAAGCAGAACATGATCCTGATAGGATATTTAATATATTTGTAGAAGTGGTAAGGGAAGTTTCTAAGGATTTTGGAGATAGAATTGGTATTCTGATCACTTCTTCTTATATGTTTGGTCTTTTACCATTAGATAAAATGGGAAAGCCTCTTACAGGTATTATCACTCTTCTGGATACAAGATCTCGTGAGATCTTTGATGAACTTCTGAAAGAGGTAGATTTTAGCGAGATTTATAAGAGGACAGGGTGTCCTCCTCTTCTCTATTATCCTTTTGTAAGGATATACTGGCTAAGAAGGAAATATAAAGATATTTATGATGCTGCTAAACTTTATTTAGGTTCTAAAGCCTTTTTGGTATATAAACTTCTTGGTGAGCCTTATACGGATCCAAGTATTGATTCTTCTACTCAGCTTCTTAATATTCATACTCAAAACTGGGATCCCTATATGTTGGATATTGTAGGTATAAAGGAGGAGAACCTTCCTCCTGTGGTTTCTGCTGATAAAATTTTAGGGAAACTGTCTAAGGAGACTTTAGATCTTCTGGGACTTAAAGGAGAAGTACTTCTTGCCACAGGGCTCTATGATGGTGGTGCCGTAGGAGTTGGTATAGGAGCTTTGGCAGGAGATGATATGGGTATTATAAATATTGGTACTACTGCTATGTTTAGAGTACCATATCCTAAACCTGTATTTGATGAGAAGAGAATGGAGATTCAAGTCCCATACTTTTTTGATTCCCATTGGTTTCCTGGGGGAGGAATTAATAACGCAGGTATAATCTTAAAGTGGTTCAGAGATAATCTATTCCATATGGATTATGAGGAGCAGGGAGAAGAGGCAGAAAAGGTTATGTCTGAAAATCTATTTTTCCTTCCCTATCTTACAGGAGAACGGAATCCTGATATTGGAAGTGTAGCATCAGGAGTATTTTTTGGTCTTCGTCCTTATCACAATAAAGCTCATATGATAAGAGCAGGAATGGAAGGTGTCTCTTTTATCATAAGAATGCTTTATGAAACCTTAAAGGAATTAGGTGTTGAAGTAAGAGAAGTAAGAGCAGGAGGAGGTGGGGCAAGAAGTCCTGTTTGGATGCAGATTCTTGCAGATATTATGGGAGTTGGAGTTGGAGTTGCAAATGTGGATGAGCCTGCTCTTTTGGGATCTGCAATACTTGGTTTTACTCTTCTTGGAGAATTCTCATCTTACAAGGAGGCTACTGAGAAACTTGTAAAGATACAGAAGGTTTATGAGCCAGATCCTGAAAGGATAGATTACTATAACAAGAGATTTGAATTCTTTTTATATTTGACAAAAAATTTGAAAGAGGCTTTTTATATCCATTCTAAATTGGAATAAAGGGGGTTTTAGTATGAAGAACTATATAGGTTTGGTAGGTCTTGCTGTTATGGGGCAGAATCTTGCTCTGAATATAGCAAGAAAGGGATATAGCATAGCGGTATACAACAGGACTTCTGAGAGGACAAAGGAATTTATTGCTGATAAAGTAAAAGATGAAAAGATAACGCCTTACTATGAAATAAAAGATTTTGTAGAAGGTTTGGAGAGACCAAGAAAGATCATATTAATGGTAAAGGCAGGAAGTCCTGTGGATGATGTGATCCAAGAGCTTACTCCATATTTAGATTCTGGAGATCTGATTATTGATGGTGGAAATTCTTATTTCAAGGATACTTCAAGAAGACTCCAAGAGCTTAAAAGTAAAGGAATTCTTTTCTTAGGAATGGGAGTTTCTGGTGGAGAATATGGGGCTCTTCATGGTCCTTCTCTAATGCCTGGAGGGACAAGAGAAGCCTATGAAATGGTAAAGGAATTGCTTTTGAAGATTGCTGCTCAGACAGAAGATGGTCCTTGTTGCACCTATGTGGGAAATGACTCTGCAGGACATTTTGTAAAGATGGTGCATAACGGTATAGAGTATGCCATTATGGAGCTTATTGCAGAAGTATATGACATTATGAGGAAAGTTTTAAAGATGGACTCAAAAGAGATAGGAGATGTCTTTGAAAAGTGGAATCAAGGAGAACTCAACTCTTTTCTTATGGAGATCTCTTATAAGGTTATGAGATATAAAGATCCTGAGACGGGAAAACCTCTTGTGGAACTTATTCTTGATAAAGCAGAACAGAAAGGTACTGGGAAATGGGCTGCTCAGACTGCTCTTGATCTTGGCATTCCTACCCCCACATTAAATCTTGCTGTAGAAGGAAGAGTAATTTCCCACTTTAAGGATTTAAGGGTAAAGATAAGCTCTTTATCTCAGAAAGAGAAAAGGGATATCTCTGTCAATAAAGATGAGTTTATCTCGGATCTTGAGAAGGCACTACTTTTTGGTGTATTTATATCTTTTTCTCAAGGGCTTTGGTTAATTGATGAGGCATCTAAGGTCTTCAATTATAATATAGATCTTTCAGAGGTTTTAAGAATATGGAAGGGTGGATGTATTATTAGGGCAAAAATTCTGAACTTTTTAAGAGATATTATTAAAGAAGATCTCTCTAATATTAATCTTCTTCTCTCTTTAAAGACTCATCAATTTCTTAAGGATAAGTTAGATGCTATGAAGAAGGTTACAAACTTAGGGAAAGAAGCTGGAATTTCTCTTCTTGCTTTAAATTCTGCTCTTGATTATTATCTTGCTCTTTCAGAAGAGAATCTGCCTGCTAATCTTATTCAGGCTCAGAGAGACTTTTTTGGTGCTCATACCTATGAGAGGATAGATAAAGAAGGAATTTTTCATACAGAATGGGAATAGAAAATTTTTTAGGAGGTGGAATCTATATGAGTTATGTTGAAGAACTTTTTTCTGTAAAGGATAAAGTAGCATTCTTTACTGGTGGAGGTGGAATATTAGCTTCTGCTATCTCTGAAGGTCTTGGAAAGGCGGGAGCAAAGATTGTTCTTACGGATATCAATGAACAAGCTTTAAAAAATCAGGTGGAAAAATTAAAGAGCATGGGCATCACCGTGGAAGGTTTTGTGATGGATGCTTTTAATAGGGATAATATAAAAGATGTTGCAGATAAGGTAAAAAGCTCATTTGGAAGGGTGGATATACTTTTAAATGCCGCTGGTGGGAATATTCCAGAAGCAGTAGTTTCCGATAAAGTATCCTTTTGGGATATGCCCTTTGAATCTATTCAAAAAGTAGTGAATATTAATCTTTTTGCAGGTGCTATAATTCCAAGTCAGATTTTTGGAAAGATGATGTTAGAAAATAAAGATGGTGGTGTAATAATAAACTTTGCATCTATGTCTTCCTTTAGACCTCTTACGAAGACTATAGGATACTCAGCTGCAAAGGCTGCAGTGGCTAATTTCACCCAGTGGTTTGCAGTATATGTGGCAAAAGAATATTCACCTAAGATTAGAGTTAATGCTATTGCTCCAGGTTTCCTTGTTACTAATCAGAATAGAGATCTTCTCTTAAATAAAGATGGATCTTTAACTCCCCGTGGTGAAGCAGTAATTGCCCATACGCCTATGGGCAGATTTGGAGAGCCTGAGGAACTTGTGGGGACTATCATATGGCTTGTATCTCCTGCAAGTTCTTTTGTGACAGGTGTAGTAGTACCTATTGATGGTGGATTTAACGCATTCTCTGGTGTGTAAAGAAAATACGTTTTTTGAACATGGGGCATTATTGCCCCATGTTTTATTTTATATAGATAGGATTTGTAATAGCTTTTAGATTTTTCCCTTTCCAAAATTCAAGATAGATGTATCCTTCATCTTCTAATCGGATTTGTATGATACCTTTTTGGGTGGATGGAATTTTTATATATTCCTCTCCATTATATATAATTTTTAGGTCACATTCTTCTTCACAAGAGTATTTTAGTATAAGAGCTTCTTCTTTATTTACTATGTCTCCTATCATCTTATTATTTATACTAAATTCAACCTTTGGTCCTGAAGTAATATACAATCTTCCCATCTTTACCGCATTAATAAGATTTTCTAAGTTTAATTCTTCCACATATACATAGTTTATGGGAACATCTTCTGTGATATCCTCAGCTTTGTGCATATCCGAGCTTCCTATGGCAGTTATACGGTAGTGTTCTTTTAATAGATTCCTCCACTGTTTTATACTTTCAGTTATCTCAAAGCTTCTTAGATTAAAAGAGCCACTCCAAACCTCTATAGCATCCACATATCTCCAATCTATAGGGAGCTCACATTTACATCCTGGGCATATGGGATAGCCTATAGTATTAGGATGAGCAATACAGAAGATTCCTCCTTGGAAGTGCACCTTTTCAGAGACCTTTTTAATTCCATCTTCTGGATTAATTAAATCCAAAGGTATGTAATCGTATATTCCTAAACCTAAGAAATGCCCCCAAAAAGTGGTAAATTCCATACCTCCCCATATGGGATAGTTTTCTTCTTTAACCATTTGATAGCCTGATATTTTGTTATGGTCTGTAAGGAAGATAAAATCAAGTCCTCTTCTTATATTGAACTTTATAAGATTCTCTATGGAAAAAACGCCATCACTATGATTTGAGTGGAGATGAAAGTCACCTTTGACCCATCCACTTTTTTCTTCATATTCAGAAAGTACAGGAGTATAGGGGAAAGTTACATCAGAGATCTTAGTTTTTTCCTCCCTATTTACGCTCACTATTATATTCAATAAAGATTTCTTCAAGATGCTTTTTACTTCTAAGATGAGTTTCCAATTTCCTGCTGGAATATCGCCTGCAACACATCCTAAGGTGCTTTCTTTTTCACCTATCTTTATAGGCATTCCTTTTGTAAATCTTTGATCTCCTGTACCTCTAAAAGATCCCTCTGTATCTATCAATCTAAAATTTACCACGTTTTTTAGTGGAGAGAAACTTCTTATGACATTCTCTAAGATTCCTTGGGGTACATCCTTTATATCTAATGGTTCAAAACCTTGTGATATGTATTTCTTAATGGCTTCTATAATGGGTTTTCTTGATTCCTCATAGGTTAGATATTCTGGTTCTAATTTAGCTTTTATAATGATCTCCTTGGTACCTTCTGGTATCTCTAACTCTATAGGAATTAATTTTCTTGAATCTTCGGGATATAGTTCAATATTATAATGATATTCATTCCCCATCTTAGATAACTCCTTATGAAGATATTATACATGATTAGTTTTTTATGTTAAAATGATTTCTACATAAAGTCCTTTTTAGGAGGATTTAATGCAGGGGAGATCAAATTATTTTAAGGTTTTCCTCTTAGGATTTGGATTTTTGTCTATCTCCCTTCTCTGGTCTATTTATAATACAGATATTCCTATAATTCTTCAGGAAACCTATAAGATTTCAAGTTTTGCAGTGGGATGGATCATGAATTTGGATAACATCCTTGCTATCATTATTATTCCTATTATAGGGGCTCTTTCTGATAGAACATGGACAAAAATAGGACGAAGAATGCCATATATTATAACTTCACTTCCTATAAGTGCAATTCTTTTCTGCTTAATTCCATGGATTCCTCTTCTTATGGGAGTAAATATTCCTTCTCTTTTTCTCTTAATTTTTGTCATATTTCTTATGAATATAACTCAGGCTATTGGAAGGTCTCCTTTTATAGCTCTTATGCCAGATATTGTATTCCCAGAGAATAGATCTCCTGCAAATGGCATAATAAACTTTATGGGAGGATTAGGAGCTCTTATAGCCTTTTTCTTTGTGGGAAGGCTCTCTTCTACTGATAGAACCTTAGGATTTTTAATTGTAGGAATAGTTCAGATAATTGCTGTTATTATTCTTTTTTTAACGATAAGGGAGAAGAGAGACTCCTTAGTACCTGTTTCCCAAAAGCAAACTTCCTGGTCTAATTCCTTTAAATATCTTATGAGAGTAAGAGACAAAAGCTTAATATTTTTACTACTTGCTATATTTTTCTGGTTTGTGGGATTTAATACAATAGAAACCTTTTATACAGTCTATATGGCTATGGAATCTGGACTTTTACCCTCTCAAGGGGAGAGTATAGCAAAATTTAATTTAGGAATATTAGCCTTGTCTTTTATGGTTATGTCCATCCCATCAGGTGTTCTTGCAAAAAGAATTGGGAGAAAAAGGACAGTAATTATAGGTATTTTAGGGATTATAGGTATGTTTATAGGTTTAATGATTACAAAAGACCTTTCTGTTATTAGTATACTTTTTCTTATTGGGGGTATTTCCTGGGCATTAATAAATATAAATGCTCTTCCTATGGTGCTTGATCTTGGCTCTTTAGAGTTGCAAGGTACCTTTACTGGTATGTATTACTTAGCATCTCAATCTGCGAGTATCATAGCTCCACCTCTTACTGGTTTTTTAGCAGACCTTTTACATACACGTTTTATTATCTTCCCTTTAGGAGGAATATTCTCTATTCTTGCTCTCCTAATGATTTTACAAGTAAAAGATTTAGAAATGGATGTAAGAGGATAAATTATGCTTGTATTAGGACATAGAGGATGTGCTTGCTCTCCTGAAAATACTATGAAGGCTTTTAAACAGGCTTTGGATTTTGGCGCTGATGGGATTGAAATTGATGTACAGAAAACCTTGGATAATGTCTTGGTAATATCTCATGATGAAAACCTAAAAAGGCTCACAGGTATGGATTTAAATATTAGAAAAGTTAATTTTCAAAAGTTGAAAGGTATAAGAATCCAAGGGGAAGAAGTTCCAAAACTTGGGAATGTACTTGAATTTATTAGGGATAGTGATAAATTTATAGATATTGAAGTTAAAAATGCTAAAGATTTTAAAGAGGTATATAATTTAGTAAAGGATTTGAGAATAAAAGACTATGTGATCTCATCATTTTGGCATAGAGATCTTTTTGGACTTAAATTGCTTTATGAGGATGTTAAGATTGGTTTTCTTTATGTCCATGAGCCCAGGGCTATAGAGTTAGAGATGTATTTTAAAGATGTGGATTTTTTAAAGCCAAATTATTTTTATGTGACTGATGAATATAAGACCTATTTTAGAGCTACAATTCCTTGGACAGTAAATGATATAGAGAAGGCGGTTTATTTTAAAGAGAGGGATACCTTTGGTATTATTACCGATTTCCCTGATAAAATAATAGAAGTATTAAAAGGAGGTAGTAATAATATGATTAATCCTTATCTTTCATATTTTCTACAGATGATAGATAAAGAGACGATTCAAAAAGGTGATAATAATATAAGCTTTGATGTGGTAAATTACATAATGCCTATTAATATTGAAGAGATAAATGTTGAAGGCGGGGAAGTAAATATAGGTAGAGAACTACCATTCCTATGGAATATAGGAGAGAGACTAAAATTTGAATTGAAATTACAAGGAGAAAATCCAAAGATTAATATAAGAGTCAGAGAAGTTGGAGATGTCTCCTTTACATTAAAGGATATTCAAAGCTCTCTAATTTAGTCTATTATTTTTCTACAACTCCTTTTAATAGAAACCAGATATATAGATCGGTCTCTCCGGGAGCTTTCCCTAATAAATCGGAAAGCTTTGTGAACTCTTCTTCTATCTTTTCATAATTTTTTTGAGTCCATCCCTTAGGAATTTCTTCTATAATCTTCTCATCAAAAAGAAATTTAAGAATATGTTTATCTAATATTGCTACATCAAGTTTTCCACTATTCCTCAAAAAATGACTTCCTTCCTTCCATCCAATCCCCTTTGCTTCTTTTACAAGAATCTTTCTCGCTTCTTTTGATGGTAAAGATAGTATCTCTCGTAATCTTCCTATCAGTCTTCTATCTTCTACTATAAATTCTGCTCTTTTTTTTGGATATCTGTGTTTTGTTTCTGAGAGCTTTTTAATGAGCCTTTCTAAGGGTAATGTTGCAAAGTTTTCCTTTCCTATGTATTCTTGAGCCTTTATTCCCATCTTTGCAGACCAATTGGCTGTGAGAATACAAAAGGAAAGTTCTGAAAAAAGATCTAATTCACTTCCATACTTTTCTAAATCCTCAAACTCTTTTAATCTTTCTTTTACTAAAAGAGATGCCATCTCTTCAATTTCTCTGATTTTTTCTATAGCTGAGCTATATTTTGACATTTACAAAGTCCTTGAAATATATGCCATTAAGATTTACATTACATTTAAAGGCAAAAAAGGCACCTTTGTTCTCGTAAAGTTTTTTGGCAGAGTTGTAAAATCTTGGATCCATCTCTTCATTTGGCATAACTATATCCACATCATCTCTTTGAACCACAAATACTACCCATTTTTCAAAGAGCCAGTCTGTCATATATTCTAAGTGCTGAGCACCTCTTTCTGTAGGAGCATCAGGAAATAATCCTACTCTATCTTTAACAAGAGTAACTGATTTTACCTCTATTAAAATTCTGCTATTTATTAAAAAGTCGTATCTCTTACCATGAAAATAAACTTCTCTGCTAAATTCTTTCACTTTTACAGGGAAAAAAGGCAAGCTTTCTTCAAAGATTTTGTTAGCAAGACTTGCATTTAAGGAGACAAAATGAGAGTCTTGCATGCCTAATACTGCTTCAAATCTTGTTTTTCTTTTAGGATCTTCTGTGGGCGTAATATAAACTTTTGCAGAAGGATATATGATTTCTTGAAGTCTTCCAGGGTTAGGAAGATAGGATAGCTTTTCTTCACCATTGTGTTTTATGTATAATCTGAACCTCTTTTCTCTTTTTATAACTTCTGCTTCTTCTAATGCTCTAAATTTCATATCTTTATAGTATAACATAAAAGGGGGGAGAAAAATCCTTTCTCCCCCCTCTAATATCTTTGAGGCTACTTAAGAAGGTCTGTTACCTTTTTATTTTGATAGGTTAGAAGATCTAATCTTTTTATGGCTTGTTTCTTTACATTCTCAGGGAGTGGAACATAAAGTAGTTCTTCTGCAAATGAATCTCCTTTTTCATAAGCCCAATTTATGAATTTTACTATAGCTTTTGCCTTTTCTAAGTCCTTTTGTTCTTTCCTTAAGAGAAGGAAGGTATATCCTGATATGGGATAGCTATTCTTACCTGAGGCATCTACAATATACACATAGAAGTCTTGTGGTACTTTATAAGATAGTGCAGCACTTTTTGTGGTTTCTATAGAAGGATATACATAGTTCCCAGATTTATTTCTAATCTGAGCATATGGAATATTATTCTGTACTGCATATGCAAGTTCTACATATCCTATAGCTCCGACGGTATTTTGGACAAGTCCTGCTATCCCTGCATTTCCCCTTCCTCCTAATCCTACTGGCCAATTTACCGATGTTCCTGCTCCAACTTTTTCTTTCCATTCAGGGCTTACTGCTGATAGAAAATGAGTAAAAATATCTGTGGTCCCACTTCCATCGGATCTTCTTACTACGGTGATAGGTATGTCAGGGAGTTTTAAGTCAGGGTTTATAGCTTTAATCTTAGGATCATTCCATTTTTTGATTTTCCCAAGGTAGATATCTGCAATAATCTGTCTTGTAAGTTTTAGTCCTTTATCAATACCTGGAAGATTATATACTATAGCTACTGCTCCTGCTACTTCTGGAATCATAATGAGCCCTGAGTCTTGCTGCTCTTTTCCTGTAAGAGGAGAATCAGATGCTCCAAAATCTACAGTCCCTGCTTGTATCTGTTGAATTCCTGCACCACTTCCTACTGCTTGATAATTTATCTTTATCCCTGTTTCCTTTTCAAACTCGTAAAACCATCTGGAATAAAGAGGATATGGGAAAGTAGCTCCAGCGCCATTGATTAATACTTGTCCCCATGCTAATGATGAGAGAAGGATTAAGGATAGAATTACTAAGATTTTTTTCATAAAATTCCCTCCTTTAAATATTTTCGGAGATATATACGCAAGAGGGATCCTTTCAAATTTTTATATCACCTCCCTTTTACGAGTTTCCAAGTATGATAATAAAAAGTAAATATTAAAGAAAGATGAATTTAAGATTAAAGTTAATTTAGAAATTAATTAAAGTTTTATTATGAAGATTTATTTCTTATTAAAGAAGTAAATGTGCCTATTATACAAAGTACTGTAAAAATGTAGAAAGATGTTCTTGTGGAGAGAAGAAATTTTGATAGACTCTCTGAGTGGATTGGTTCTCCTTTAAGTATTATTGAAAATATAGAAGTTACTATAGCCATACTAAGGGTTTGACCAATAACTCTCATGGTTGCTAATGTGGAAGATGCAATACCATAGGAGTTCTTATCTACCGAGCTCATAATAGCATTTGTGTTTGGTGAAGAAAAAAGAGCAAAGCCAAATCCAAGAGTGGATAGAGCAAAAATTATTATATAGATTGATGTATTGTTGTCAATAAAAGATAGAGAGAAAAGCATTAAGGAGATAATGCCCATACCAACCGAAGCAATTTTCCCAGGATCTTTTCTATCAGATAATCTCCCTGCAAAAGGAGAAAGTAATGCCTGAAACATGGGTTGTAAAAGAAGTATAATCCCAGTTGTTTGAGGTGGTAGATTTTTTATATATTGAAGATATAAGCTCATTAGAAATGATATAGCAGAGGTAGAGCCATAATTAATAAGAGCAGATATGTTAGAGAATAGAAAAAGTCTGTTTTTAGAGAAAAGCTTAACATCAAATACAGGATCCTTTACTCTTCCCTCTCTATAAAAGAATGATATGATCCCAAGGATCCCTAAAAGGATGAAAGTAACGCCTATTTTATCTGTAATTCTTGAGATGCCATAAAGAAATAAGATAGTAGATATGGCATATATAAATGTTCCTAAGAAGTCTATACTTCCTTTTTGAGTTTTCTCATCATCTTTTGTAATAGAAAGCGTAAAGGTAATGATCCCTAATATAAAGGATACAAAAAATATACTTTTCCAGGGAAAATTTTGAATTAAAACTCCACTCAGAACAGGTCCCATGGATAAACCTAAATATACTGCTGTTACGTTTAGACCTAAAAATTTTCCCTTTTCCTCAGGATATAGGGTTGTGAGTATGGCTGTGTTAGTAGCATATATCATAGACGCTCCTATACCTTGCATCACCCTTGAGGATAGTAAAAAGGTTATACTTTTAGAAAAGATAGTAAATAAAGAGCCTAATGAAAATATGATGATTCCTAAGAGATATATCTTTTTTCTCCCGAGTATATCAGAGATCCTACCTAAGGGAAGAAGAAGAACAGAAGTTGCTAATAGATAAGATGTGGAGATCCAACTTAAGGTTACCGAATTTATAGAGAGTTCTCTTCCTATCATAGGAAGAGCTACATTAATAGAAGAGCTTGAGAAAGATGTAAGGAAGGACGCAAGTAATAGCGATATTAATAATCTTTCTTTTTGCGTCATATCTATCTCTCTCATATTTTTTATGTTATAATAACCTAAATAAATTTCAAGAGGGAGGAATTAGTAAAATGCCTGAATTTGGTACTCCTTATTCTGTACTAAGTGCGCATAGAAAGGTTAATAAAGAGGAGTTGGTTAGAGCTGTTAGATTTTTTATTGCTGCGGAGTATGAGGCAATTCAACTTTATACAGAGATTGCAGAATCTACCGATGATCCTCTTGCTAAAAAAGTCCTTTATGATATTGCTGATGAAGAAAGAGTTCATGCTGGCGAATTTTTAAGACTTTTGAAGGAACTTGACAAAGATGAAGAGAAGTTCTATCAGGAAGGAGAAAAGGAAGTAGAAGAAATGATGGAAGAACTTAAAGATTAAAATAAATGTTTCACGTGAAACATTGAGGAGATAGATGGGGAAGGTTATTGTAGTTGCTAATCAGAAAGGTGGAGTTGGTAAAACTACTACCGTTATAAATCTTGGATATATCCTTGCAGAAATGGGGAAAAAAGTGCTTATTGTAGATGCGGATCCCCAAGGGAATGCTACCAGTGGAATTTCTTCTCTTAAAAGTAAAAAACCTAACCTTTATTCTGCTTTAATACAGGAGGTCGTTGTAGAGAATGTGATATATCCCCTTGGGGATGGGAAGAATTCAGCTCGGAGTAATCTATTTATAATCCCTTCAGATATAGATCTTGCAGGAGCAGAGATAGAATTAGTTTCTGCACTTTTTAGAGAGTTGAAACTGAAAGAAGTTTTAGCTAAGATCGTAGAGAATTTTGATTTTATTATTATAGATTCTCCCCCTTCTTTGGGTCTTCTTACTGTAAATGCCTTAGTAGCAGCGCATTATGTTTTAATCCCTCTTCAGTGTGAGTATTATGCTTTAGAGGGTATCTCTCAGCTTATAAAAACCATAAACTTAATAAAGAAAAATCTTAATCAAAACTTAGAAATACTTGGTATTCTTCTCACTATGTATAGTAGAACTACGTTAGCTCAACAAGTTTTAGAAGAAGCTAAAGGGTATTTCAAGGAGAAGGTATTTAATACTGTAATACCGAGAAATGTGAGATTAAGTGAAGCCCCAAGTTATTCGTTATCTATTTTTGAGTATGCTCCTGATTCTGCGGGAGCAGAATCTTATAGAGAATTTGCTAAAGAGGTGATAGAACGTGTCTTCTAAAAAGAAAGGATTAGGAAGAGGTCTTGAGGCACTCATTGAGGTGGATGAAGAGAAAGAATTGGTAGAGGAGATTCCCATAGAGAAGATCGTCCCAAATCCTAATCAGCCCCGAAATACGTTGAATCCAGATACCCTTCAGGAGTTAGTGGATTCCATAAAGAATGTGGGAATACTTCAGCCTATCTTAGTGAGACCAAAAGGAGAAGTCTATGAAATTATAGCAGGAGAAAGAAGATATCGTGGTGCAAAAGCAGCAGGACTACAAAAAATACCAGTGATTATTAAAGAATTAGATGAGCAGACTGCATTAGATATAACGCTTACTGAAAATCTTCAAAGAGAAGATCTAAATCCTATTGAAAAGGCAAAAGCTTTTCAATCTTATATTGAAACCTTTAAAGTTACCCAAGAAGAACTTGCCCAGAGACTTTCTATAAGTAGATCAGAGGTTACTAATTTTTTGAGACTTCTTCAGCTTCCTCCTGATATTCAAGAAGAGGTAAGAAGGGGAAATCTTACCTATGGACATGCAAGAACACTTCTTGGAATTGAAGATCCAGCATTACAAAGGATTATTGCTCAAAAGGTTATTAGTGAGAAACTCTCTGTAAGAGAGACAGAAGATCTTGTAAAAACGAAGAAAATAGTAAAGAAGTTTAAAGATCCAGAGCTTAATGTTTTGGAAGAACAGTTGGAAAAATATCTGGGAACAAGGGTTAAAATTCAACCTAAAAGCCCTAATAAAGGAAAGTTGACTATAGAGTATAAAAGTATTGAAGAATTGGAAAGAATTGTAGGAAAGTTTTTAGAGTAAATAATTCTGCCTCAGAAAAACCTAATAATAAACACTCCTAAAAAATTCTTGTTTATTTACTTAATTAAAAGTATAATTGAAAAGATTATAAATAATCTTTAGGAGCTTTACATGGAAAGAAATATAGATAAAATACTGAAAGATGGATTCCAAGAAGATACTGTACTTGATGCTTTAAAAGAATTTGTAATCTTATATGATAAGGATATGACTATTCTTTATGCTAATAAATCTGCAGCTGCATCTTTAAATCTTAAAAAGGAAGAACTTATCGGGAAAAAGTGTTATGAGCTATGGCATAGAGAAAGGTATATATGTGAGGATTGTCCTGTAAAAAGAGCAATGGGAACTGGAAAATTTGAAGAAGGAGAGATTACTACTTCTGATGGAAAATCTTGGCATATGAAAGGTTATCCTGTAAAGAATAAAAATTTAGAAATTATAGGAGCTGTAGAGGTTACTCAGGAAATCACAGAAAAAGAGAAGATAGAGGAAGAAATGAAATATCTTGCCTTTCATGATAAGCTTACAGGTCTTTACAATAGAGCTTTTTTAGAAGAGGAGTTAGAGAGGCTTAATACAAAAAGACAGCTTCCTATAAGTATAATTATGGGGGATCTAAATGGATTGAAACTTATGAATGATACTTTTGGACATGAAAAAGGAGATGAGTTTATTAAAGCTATAGCTGAGGTACTTTCAAAATCTTGTAGAGGGGAAGATATTGTGGCTCGCTGGGGAGGAGATGAATTTGTAATTATGTTACCAAAGACTTCCAAGGAAATTGCAGAAGAGATATGTAATAGAATTAAAAACAATTGTGCAGAATTTAATGAGGTTAATGAATCCTTTCCTATACCTCTTAGTATAGCTCTTGGATATGCTACTAAGGAACATGAAGAGGAAAATATTGAGAATATCTTTAGAGTTGCAGAGGATAGGATGTATAAGAATAAACTCGTGGAAAGAAGAAGTCTTAGGGATTCAGTATTACAATCCTTGAAGGATATGTTATGGAAAAATTCTTACGAAAGTAAAGCTCATGAAGATCGTATAAAAGAGTTAGTAGGGAGAATGGCAGACTTTCTTTATCTTTCTGATGTGGAGAGAGAATCTCTTATTCTTCTTTCCAGTTTCCATGATATAGGAGAGATTACAATCCCTTCAGAGATTTTAAAAAAGGAAGATAAACTTACCTCTGAAGAATTAGATAGAATAAGGACTCATTCAGAAATTGGATATAGAATAGCGGAAGCTTCTTATAAACTTACTTATATAGCTGAATTCATATTATCTCATCATGAATGGTGGGATGGATCAGGATATCCTCGGGGACTTAAAGAGAAAGAAATTCCATTGGTTTCAAGGATATTTTCTATAGTGGATGCTTATGAGGTTATGACCTCAGGAAGACCATATGAAAAAGCTAAAACTAAAGAAGAAGCAATACAGGAACTAAAAAGGTGTGCTGGTACTCAATTTGATCCTAATTTAGTGGAAGCATTTATTAATGTTATATAGGTGGTAAAGTTTTACTTATGGAGCTTAAAGGCGTAATTTGGGATTGGGATGGAACCTTAGTAGACTCCTTTCCTGCCTGTATAAAAGCTACAAAAGAGATTTTTTCTTATTTTGGGATTGAACTGAACGAAGAGAGATACAGAGAGAATTTTTCTCCTAACTGGTATGAAATTTATGAGAGGAATGGTCTTCCTAAGGAATACTGGGATAAAGTTGATGCTATGTGGAAAGATTTTTTTGAATATTCACTTGTTAATTGGCGTGATGGAGCAGAGGAAAATCTTTCTTTCTTAAAAAATTTAGGTATCAAGATTGGAGTTGTTACTGCAAGTACTAAAAAGGATATTGAGATGGAGGTTCCTTCGCTTCATCCTGAAAGATACATAGATGAATGGATTGTATGGGATGATTCAGAAAAGCCAAAACCAGATCCTCTTCCTCTTTTAAAAATGTTAGAGAAACTTAAGGTTTCTCCTTATAATGTGATATATATAGGAGATGCTCCTCAAGATATCATTATGGGCAAAAGATTAAGAGTAATAACTTTTGGAGTATGCTCATTTTTTACTTCTAAAAATAAGCTTGAAGAATTATCCCCTAACTTTCTTTTTAATGATCTTTTTGAACTTTTAGCTTTCTGGAAAGATCTATTATTTTAAAAGCTTCTCTAAATTTTCTTTTATCTTCCTTATAAATTCCTCAGTATTTACATACTCTTTTACTGGTGGTTCTGCTAAAGGTTGAAGATCCTTGGTCATTATTCCCATTTCAATGGTTTTTAGAGTTGCCTCTTCCAATTTATTAGCAAAGTCAATAACTTCTGGAGTATTATCTAACTCCCCTCTTTTTCTAATGGCTCCTGTCCAGGCAAAGATGGAGGCTGTGGGGTTTGTAGATGTCTTATTTCCCTTTAGAAACTCATAATAATGCCTTCTCACAGTACCATGAGCTGCTTCAAATTCATATTCCCCTTCAGGAGATACTAATACTGAGGTCATAAGTCCAAGACTTCCAAATCCTGCTGCTATCATATCAGACATAACATCCCCCTCATAATTCATACATGCCCAGAGCATGCCACCTTCACTTTTAATTATTTGGGCTACTGCATCATCAATTAAAAGATATCTGTAATTTACTCCAGCATCTACAAATTCTTCCTTTCTCTTTTCCACCTCTTCTTGAAATATTTCTTTAAAGAACCCATGATAAATTTTGGATATGGTATCCTTTGCAGAGAACCATAGTTCTATTTTCTCACTTAGGGCATAGTTTATACATGCTTTAGCAAAACTTCTTATGGACTTCTCTGTGTTATGCATAACCATAAAAATGCCTCTACCTTCAAAAGAGTGTACTGGGAAAATTTTATTTTCGGAGTTTTTCAAGACCACCTCTAATTGAGAAGGAGCGTCTATTTTATGTTCAAAAGCACTATAGATATCTCCATATGCATGTCTTCCAATAACAATAGGTTTTTTCCAGCTTCTTACAAAAGGAGGAATATTTTTAACGATTATAGGTTTTCTAAATACAGTACCATCAAGGTAAGCTCTTATGGTAGCATTAGGACTTTTCCATAATTTTTTTAAGTTATATTCTTTTACTCTTTCCTGATCAGGTGTAATTGTGGCACACTTTACTCCTACCTTGTATTCTTTTATTGCCTTTGCTGCTTCTAAAGTTACCATATCATCGGTGTCATCTCTATTTTTTATACCTAAATCAAAATAGGAAATAGGTATATCAATATAAGGAGATATGAGTTCTTCCTTTATCCATTTCCACATAACTCTTGCCATCTCATCGCCATCAAATTCTACAATAGGATTTTTAACTTTTATCACTTTTTCCCTCCTTATAGAGATCTATTTTTTAAAGATAATAGCTTATACTTATTAAAATAGCAAGCTTAAAGGTGTAGTATAATCTTAAGAAAGGGAAGGAAAAGGAGGGTAAAAATGGTAGAACCTGAAAAAAGCTGGTGGTTTAAAAATCCTACTCTTGTTCTTATAGAAAAGGTTATCTCTTTAAAGGGTAATACTCACTCAGCTATATCCGAGCTTAAAAAGAAAATTTATAAGATCTTAGGGGAGAGATTTAAATCTGCAGGATGTAGAGTTATTCATTGGAGGGATAATGTTCCAGAAGACCCTGTATATTCTCCATATGCTGTGATTATAAATCCTGTATTTTTAGGAGAGCTTCCTGAGGAGATAGAAAAAGTACTTGAGAAAAAAGAATACGAAAAAGCTACTGAGGTCCTTAGAGAATATCTTCCTGAAGTGGAAGACCCTTTTGCTATAAGTATAGGTCAAAAGGTTTGTGAAAAACTTAAGATTTCTCCGAAACTTCATCCTAATTTTATAAATATGGTCTTTATAAAAGATACTATAGATTTCCATTCTTTACCTTCAAAGATCAAAATTCTATTAGTAAGATTCTTTATGGCAAAGCTTGGGGCTTTTAAAAATATCATTGTTCCATATAAAGATGGGGAGATAAGTAATAATAAGGTTCTTCTTGGTACCTTAGAGGGTGGACATCCTACTTTATCAGTAGAGGATCTCTCAGAAAGACTTATGGTCTTGGGATCAGCAAAAGAAGTAGGAGGATGGGAGAAGATCAATAAAATTGAAATACCTAAGGAGAAGTGGATAAACTCAGATGTGGTAAATGGAATGATAGGACTTGG
>Ga0209409_1001474_pt1 | contig 20171 bp, 21 predicted proteins | sample AD_JPNMR1_MetaG_FD_184424 | JGI IMG/M metagenome (GOLD analysis project Ga0209409, IMG submission 184424) | Active sludge microbial communities of municipal wastewater-treating anaerobic digesters from Japan - AD_JPNMR1_MetaG (SPAdes) (version 2) | ecosystem: Engineered > Bioreactor > Anaerobic...
TTTCTTCACTCACTTTATTATGTATTTTTTTAGGTGTTCTTTTTATATCTTTTAATCCTTCTAACCCTTTTTCTTTATATCTTTTTACCCATTTGATTACTGTTTTTAAATTTACTCCAAATTTTTCTGCTGTGCTTTTATATGAATTTATTTTCATATAATACTCCACCATCTGCCTTCTTATATCATACAATATTTTCTTATCTTTTAACTTATTATTTGCTATTGTACTATATTTCATTTTTATCATCCTCATTTTCTTTTTAATTTTATATATATTTTTTGTAATATCTCCATACTTTTTTTTACTTAGTATATTTAACTTTGCTATTTTTGCTGTTCCATCATCTGCTTGTTCTTTTCCAAAAATTTTAAAAAATTTTCTTGACTAATTTATTATTATTAAATTATTATGAAAAGCAAAAATAAAAAAGAGGAGGTCTGTAAATGTTTAAATTATTATCTGTAATTTTTGTTAGTGTTTTTTTATTTGCGTGTAGTTTTCCAATGGTAATGAATGTTCCAACTGGTGGAGTCCAACCAGCAGGCATTGTTTCAGAGGTAAATTATCCATCAAAATGGGCTGATAGTATTTTAAACCATCAAATAAATGGTAATTATAATTATAGAATTATTGGTCCTGTTGAAGTGAATGTTGAATCAACTAATATACTTGGTATTGTAGCACAGGGCGATAATGGTTATAAAAAATTATTTGAAAAAGTAAAAGAAGTAGGTGGTGATAATGTTATAAATGTTATTGTTGATACCAAATATTCTTATTATCTTTTTGGTATATTTCAAAAGGTATCATCAACAATTTATGGAATTGCTGTTAAATATATATCAACTGATGTAAAACAAATAAGTTATGAAGAACAACCAAGACCTTTAATATATTTACCATTACAACCACAAACTCCAATATATAAACCAATTGAGAAACCGGATAAATATAAAAATTATTTTTTAACAATCAGTGGTCAAAAATATGGTCCTGTAAATTATCAGCAGATTCAAGATTTAAAAAGAATGGGCTATATAAACGATTCAACACCAATATTCGAACAAATGACGAATAAAGAATATCGTGTTGGTGATTTTGAATAATTGGTTTATTCTAAAAATTGAACGCTTATTTTAAAGAGATTTTTTTATCTTTTCAAGGCGAAGCAATTTATATTGGTTATCCTCAGTTATTTCTCAGGTTTTGCGATTGTAATTTAAAGTGCAAATTTTGTGATACTGATTTTAAGCGTTCTTCACATTGTAAAATATTTTACTCTTTTTTTTCTAATCGTTTTTTGAAAGAAAAAAATCCGATAAATATAAATCAATTAAAAAAAATAATTTCAAATTTTAAAAATTTGAAATATCATTCGATTGTCTTAACAGGTGGTGAACCATTATTAAATGCTGATTTTATCAAACTTTTTTTAAAAAATAAAAATAAAAAAATTTTTCTCGAAACAAATGGCACTTTACCTAATGAATTAAATAAGATTATAAATCTTATGGATATTATTTCAATGGATATTAAATTAAATTCTGTATCTGGAAATAATTGTAATTATAGTATTTTTCAAGATTTTATTAATATTGCTTTGCGAAAAGATTTATATATTAAAATCATTGTTAATAATAAAATTGATTTTTCAGAATTAGAACAAATTTTAAAACTAAAAATTCCTTCTAATTTGCCAATTATAATTCAGCCTGAAATGAATAAGACAGGAAAAATATTTATTGAAAAAAATACAATAATAAAGATAATCAAAATATTAGAGAAAAAATATTCTAATATTAGATTTATTCCACAGATACATAAGATATTAAAAATTAGATAAAATTAGTGAATAAAATTTTTTTAATTTCTTATAGAATAATCGATATAACAAAAACAGTATTAGTATAAGAAATATATCTCTTTATTTATCACAGATTTTTAAATTATCAGTCAATTATAAATAGTAGAATTATTTTATTTCTAAATAAACTAATGTTTGATTCAAAAGTTGATATGCTATTTCGCCAAATGTTATAGGTCCAATAACATCACCAGTATGTTTTCCTTCGAGTTCACCATATAAAAAATTTAATATACAATTGCAAGAAAAAACTGGCGATAACTTTTTTTTGTCCAATGCATTTTTAAATGCTTTTGTGTAATCTTTAACTGGCTTACCAAGTTTGTATTCAACACCATCAAAAACAGGCGCATAGAAATTTACAACTTTATTTTTTTCATCAACTGATTGAAAACTAACATTTATCATTGAGCCAGAATAATTTGCAACAAGAGGCACTTTTATATCAACTTTATTTTTAATTACATAATCTGCAAAATTTTCTTTTTTCCCATTAATTTCACACTCACTAACTGAAAATGATGTTTGATTAAATTTAATTGTATCACCATCACTTTGTTCAAATATATTAATGATTCCTATTTCTGGTATTTTTCCTTCTTTTATTTTACAATGCATTACAATTGCTTTTGCATCTGTTGCTTCGCCTGTTAAACCATTAAAAACCTTTGGTGTAATTTTTCCTAAATCACTTAAATGAATACCTGATATCCAGCCAATTATTGTTTTAAAAAAGATATTTTCATAATTAGGCGCATTTTTAGCATATTCTAAATGGACATTACTCATTGCTGGGATAATTATAAAAGAGAAACCATTATCATAAGCCTCGCTTGGTATTTTATATAGATTTTTTTCATCATAAAAAACAATTTTAAATTCTTCTACATCAGCAGGAGCAGGTATTGCTTGAATTAAACTTCTATCAGTTATTCCACCTATAGTATCCATAAAATATGGTATTGTGCCACCTACCCAATTTCCTTTTGGTAATTTTTTTAATACCTCTTCATCACCTGCAAGAAAGTATGCTTTTCCATCACTTATTTTTTTACTCATATCATCAAAATTTAGTAACATAAATTTTTCTCCTTAATTAAATAATTTTTTTATATCATCTTGCATTATGTTTTGAAATTGATTAAAGAAATTATAAACTTCATCAATTGATTTTCTTATTACTTCTTCACTCGGATTTTTAGATATTTCTCTAATGCATCTATTAACGCACATACTTGCTGGAAAACAACTAAATTGATGCTTGATTTCACCTTTTACAATTTGACGCCATCGATTGTCACTTTTATTTGGTAACACATTAAACCTCCTATCCTTTTAAATTTTATATAATAAACAAAATTATAAAAATAGGATTCGCATAAATATTTTATTTTTAAATTTTTTTATTAAATAGTTACTAACAATTTTTTTTTAAAAACTTTTTATAATATAGTATATATGAAATAATATAATTTGTCAAGACTAAAAGTTTAAAGACATCGGGAAGTTCACAGCCATGGTATACCCTTTTCTTAAGAATATATTATTGAAAATAAATATTTATTTTACACTTTTCTAATCTTTATTTGATACTTATTATTTTTGTTTTTTTTAAAAAATAAAAATAAAAAAATAATAATTAAAGATATTAATGAGATGGAAATTTTTAATAACTCATTATAAAAAAAATAATTTGCCAGAAAATAAATAATAAAAATAAAAATAATTGGCAAAATAAAAACAATAAAAAGCATATAAAAATATTTTGAATCAGGAAATTCTAAAATTAATTTATCACAGATATTTATTTCAGAATATTGTTTATCAGCAGGAATTATTATTTGATAATTTTTATCAATCAAATTACAGGTTGATGAATGTTCGCAGGTAGAGCATCTTTCAATTTGAATTGTTAAATGCTCATCATTTTTATTGATTACAACACCGATTTCTTTCATTATTCGACAGTTACACTTTTTGCTAAATTGCGAGGTTTATCAACATCACAGCCTAATTTATTTGCAATTTCATAAGCAAGCAATTGAAGAGGAATAATTGTAATTAAAGGAGATAAATAATCGTTAATTAAAGGCACTTCAATAAATTCATCAGCGAAATGTTTTAATTTTTTATCATTTTCGTTTAAGACTAAAATTATTATTCCCTGTCTTGCTTTTACTTCTTCAATATTACTAACAACTTTTTCATAAACAGAATCTTTAACAGCAATAATAACTACTGGCATTTTATCGTCAATTAAAGCAATTGGACCATGTTTCATTTCACCAGCAGCATAACCTTCTGCATGAATATAACTAATTTCTTTTAATTTTAAAGCACCTTCAAGTGCAGTTGGATAATTGTAATATCTTCCTAAAAAAAGGAAATTTAAAAATTTATAATATTTAATTGCGATATTATAAATCTTTTCTTTTTGTTTTAAAACTTTTTCCATAATCATTGGAATTTTATGTATGTTTTGAATAGCATTTTTTATAAATGTTTTATTCAATCTATTCTTTTTAAAGCCGATATAAAGAGATAATAATAATAAACAAAAAATTTGAGCAGTATAAGCTTTAGTTGAAGCAACACCAATCTCTGGACCTGCTTCTGTAAAAATCACAAAATCAGAATCTCTGGCGAGACTACTACCAAAGACATTACAAATTGTAAGTGTTTTATTATTATTTTTTTCTTTGAATTTTCTTAAAGAAGCGAGAGTATCAGCAGTTTCGCCTGATTGTGATATTGTTATTAATAATGTGTCTTCCTTTATAATATTTTTTCTATATCTATATTCAGAACCAATATCAACTTCAACTGGAATATTAGCAAAATCTTCTAAATATAGTTTACCAATAATAGCAGAATGAAAAGAAGTGCCACAAGCAACAATATCAATTTTTTTTATAGAAGGAATTAATTTATCAAAGTTTTCAAAATTATTAAAGATTATTTCATTTGTTTCATAATTAATATATGTGTTAATTAAGCGTTTGATAACTTCTGGTTGCTCATATATTTCTTTTAACATAAAATGCTTGTAATGAAGTTTTTCAGCCATCATTACATCCCAATTGACTTGTTCAACTTTTTTTGATATTAATTTACCTTTGAAGTTTTTAACATCAACATTATTCTGTGTGATAACTGCATATTCGCCATCATCAAGAAAGATAAAATTATTTGTGTAATTTAAAATTGCAGGAATATCAGAAGCAACAAAATTTTCACCTTTACCAATTCCAATAACTAATGGACTATGATAACGGCAAACAAAAATTTTTTCTTTTTCTTTTAATGAGATAATAGCAAGAGCAAAAGAACCTTTTAATTCTTTAATTGTTTTTACAATAGCATTTTCTAAATCATTATTTTTTAGATAAAAATTTATTAAATGAACAATTACTTCTGTATCAGTTTCTGATAAAAATTTTATACCCTGTTTTAATAATCTTTCTTTTAAAATTTTGTAATTTTCAATAATACCATTATGAACAATAGCAATAGAGTTATTAGAATTTAAATGAGGATGTGCATTTTTATCTGAAGGTTTACCATGAGTAGCCCAGCGAGTATGACCAATACCAATATGTGCTGCTACATCATATTTTTCAATTAAATTTTTTAAATCTTCAATTCTGCCTTTTTTTTTAATTATTTCAATTTTATTATTAAATAAATAAGCAATGCCAGCAGAATCATAACCCCGATATTCAAGCCGTTTTAAACTTTCAATTAAAACAGGTATTACTTCTCTAAAACCAGTATAACCAATTATACCACACATAAATTGTTTCCCTTCATTCTATAACAATTAAAAGTTGTTTATTATTTACATTATCGCCTTCTTTAACTTTTATCTCTTTTACTCTACCATTTAAATGAGCAACAATTTCATTTGCCATTTTCATAGCTTCAAGAATTAAAACAGGTTGACCAACTTTCACCTCATCACCAACTTTAACTAAAATTTTAGAAACAAGACCAGCCATAGGACAAATTATATCTTTTGATTGTATTGGCATTATTTCTTCTATATCTTTTGATGTTTGCATTAATACTGGTTCAGCTTCTTTATGAACATATAATTTTGGTTCTATAATTTCATCGATTTTTACTTCATAAACTTTATCATTAACTTTGACTTCTAAATGAGAATAACCTTCTTTTACTTCAACTTTATAAATTTTACTATTTACAACAACATTATATTTTCTCATATATATTTACCACTTTGAAATAATTTTTGGGTCTGGTCTTTTGCTATATCTATATCTATGTGTTCGTAAATAACTTAATGCTGCACTTATTGCAGCAATCACTTCTTCTTCTGGTTCATTTAATTTTATACTTTTATCTGGTTCTAATTTAATTGATTTATCTTTGTAAATTTTTGTTAATAATAAAATTATTAAATTTAAAATATACAAAAAAATAAAAACGCCACCAGCGCCAATAATAAATAAAAATAATGCAATTTTAATATTTTGATTCATAATGGAATATTTCCGTGTTTTCTTTCATAACGAATAGATTTTTTAAATAAAAGCATTTCAAGAGCATTTATTAGTTCAACTCGAGTATATTGAGGTTCTATAATCGCATCAATATAACCTTTTGCTGCTGCTACATAAGGATTTAAAAATTTTTCTCTATATTCTTCAATTTTTTCAATACGCTTTTTTTCAGGGTCTTCTGCATTATTTATTTCGTTTCTAAAAATAATATTTGCTGCACCTTCAGCGCCCATAACAGCAATTTCTGCTGTTGGCCAGGCTAAAACACGGTCATACTCAAGAGCACGGCCAGCAAGAGCTATGTAAGCCCCGCCATACGCTTTTCTTAAAATAATGGAAATTTTAGGAATAGTAGCATCAGCATAAGCATAAATAATTTTTGCACCGTGTCTGATAACACCACCATATTCCTGTGCAGTACCTGGTAAAAAACCTGGAACATCAACAAAATTAATTACAGGAATATTAAAAGCATCACAGAATTGAACGAAACGTGCAATTTTATCAGATGAATTTATATCAAGACAGCCAGCATAAATTTTTGGCTGATTTGCCACAATACCAACAGTTCTAAAATTTAGTCTTCCAAAACCAATAACAGCATTAGGAGCATATAAAGATTGTATTTCTAAAAATTCACCTTCATCCATTATTTTATATATTATTTCTTTTACATCAAATGTTTTTTTTGGGTCATCTGGAATAAGTGAATTTAATTCTGGAATTACTCTATAAAGCTGGTCATTGTTTTCTTTAATTGGCGGAATCTCTTTATTATTTGATGGTAAAAAAGATAATAAATGTCTTAACATTTTAAAACATTCTTCTTCTGATTCACAATAAAAATGAGCAACACCACTTATTTTATTATGTGTCATTGCACCACCAAGTTCTTCAAATATTACCTGTTCGCCTGTTACTTCTTTTATTACATCAGGACCAGTTATAAACATATTACTAATAGATTTTACCATAAATATAAAATCAGTAATAGCAGGTGAGTAAACAGCCCCACCAGCACAGGGACCTAAAATAATTGAGACTTGAGGAATAATACCAGATGCGTGAGTATTGTTACGAAAAATTAGACCATAGCCATGTAAAGAATCTACGCCTTCTTGAATACGAGCACCGCCACTATCATTTAACATAATTATTGGCACACCAGTTTTTAATGCTAAATCTTGAATATAAGCGATTTTTTGAGCTTGAGCTAAACCTAATGAACCACCAATAACTGTAAAATCCTGTGCACTAATAAAAACTTTTTTTCCATTTATTCGTGCCGCACCAGTTATAACACCATCGCCTGGCACTCGTTTTTTATCCATACCAAAATCTGTTGCCTGTGATTCTACAAGAGCATTTAATTCAATAAAACTTCCTTTATCAACAAGATATGTTATTCGTTCTCGTGCTGTTAATTTTCCTTTATTATGTTGTTTCTGAATTTTATCTTCATTATCAAAACAATATTTATCGATTTTTTCTTTTAGTTTTTCTAATTTATTTTCTGACATTTATTTTTTTAACTTCTCCTTTTTCTTATTTCTTTGATAAGAGCAGGGACAATTTTAAATAAATCACCAACAATACCATAAGTAGCATATTTAAAAATAGGTGCTGATGGGTCTTTATTTATTGCAATAATAATATCAGAACTTTTCATACCAACTAAATGTTGAATAGCGCCAGAAATACCACAAGCAATATAAATTTTTGGTTGAACTGTTTTACCAGTTTGCCCTACTTGATGTGAGTAAGAAATCCAGCCACTATCAACTGCAGCTCTTGAAGCACCAACTGCGCCATTTAATTCTTTTGCTAATTCTTCTAATAAATTAAAATTTTCAGCGCAGCCTAAACCACGGCCACCTGAAATAATTATATCAGCCTGTGTTATGTTTACTGTTTCAGTTTTTTCTTTTATTATATCTATAATTTCTGTATTTATTTTTATTTGTGAAAAATCAAAATTTTCTTCTATTATTTGACCTGAACGATTTTCATCCTTTGGTAATTTTTTCATTACTTTTGGACGAACAGTAGCCATTTGAGGTCTATGGTTTTTACATTCTATTGTTGCCATAATATTGCCTCCAAAAGCAGGTCGTGTTTGTAATAACTTTCTTTCATTTAAATCAATATCAAGTTCAGTGCAATCGGCAGTTAAACCAGTCTTTAATTTAACTGCTAATCTTGGTGCTAATGCACGACCTATTGTTGTAGCACCTGCTAAAATTATTTCAGGTTTATATTTATTTGTTAGATAAGCAAATGCTTCGGCATATAATTCATCATTAAAATTTTTTAAGAAAGGTGAATCGATAAAATAAACGATATCAGCGCCATAATGAAAAAGTTCTGGAATAAAATTTTTTATATTATGTCCAAAGATAACAGCAGATAATTTTTCATTTAATTTATCAGCAAGTAATCTACCTTTTCCTAATAATTCAAAACTCACAGAATTAATTTCATTATCATTTAATTCAGCATAAATCCAGACGCCTTTATAATTTTCAAGATTCTTTTTTTCTTCAGCAGTTTGTTCTTTTTGTGTAATAATAATTGCATTAAATTTACAAGCCTGGACACAAGCACCACACAAAGTGCATTTATCAAGATTAATAACAGCAATGCGGTCAACCATAGTGATAGCGTCATAAGGACATTGTTTAACACATAATGAACAACCTTTACATTTTTCGTTAATTACCTGAATCATTTAGTAAATCTCCTTTGCAAAAAAGATTTATAATATTTTATTTAATAAAAAAAAATTGTCAATAATAAAACATAATAAATAATCTTGACTAAATAAGAATAGTATTATAAAAAATAAAATGGTAGCAGAAAGAAAATAAAAGAAGAAGCGCCCATAGCTCAGTAGGATAGAGCGACAGCCTCCTAAGCTGTAGGTCACAGGTTCAACTCCTGTTGGGCGCAGGCTAACAAAAAAGAGGAAAAAATAAATGAAAGAAATAATATTAAAAATAAATGAATATAAAAAAGAATTGATAACAACAGCATTGGAAAGTGGTTATGATGCAATTTTAACGAATGATAAAAACATAGAAAAAATAAAGGGATTAGCGCGAATAAATGTAATATCAGAAAATGGCGATTTAAAAATAAATAAAGATGTTTTTTTAGTAACAATAAAAAATAAAGAAGATGAAATAAGAGCAGCAGAATTAGGTCGAAAAAATATGGTTATAGTTCGGACGACAGATTGGAATATAATACCACTTGAAAATTTAATTGCAAAATCAGATAATATTTTTGTAGAAGTAGATAATATTGAAAAAGCAAAATTATCAGTTGAAATATTAGAAAAAGGCGTTCGAGGTATAGTGTTAGAAACAAATGATATTCAAACAATAATTGATGTAGCAAAAATAATAAAAAAAATAGGGACAAAAATAAACCTGATAGAATTTAGTATTAATAAAATAGAGAAACTTCCGCTTGGTGATAGAGTATGTATAGATACTTGTTCGAATATGTATTCTGGTCAGGGAATGTTAATTGGTAATAGTAGCAGTGGATTATTTTTAGTTAATTCAGAAAGCGAAGAGAATCCGTATGTTAATCCAAGACCATTTAGAGTAAATGCAGGTGGAGTTCATTCATATATTTTAATGCCAGAAAATAAGACATCGTATTTATCAGAATTAAAATCAGGAACAAATTGTTTAATAGTAAATTATAAAGGCGAGACAGAAATAGGAATAATAGGAAGAGTAAAAATAGAAAAAAGGCCAATGTTATTAATAAGTGGAAAATATGAAGGAAATGAATATACAGTAATATTACAGAATGCTGAAACAATAAAATTAGTTCAAGCAGGTGGAAAAACAATATCAGTGGTAGAATTAAAGCAAGGTGATAAAGTTTTAGGCTATATAGAAAAAGCAGGCAGACATTTTGGCGAAAAAATAGAGGAAAAAATAATAGAGAAATGATATTTAATAATCGAGAAGTAATTTTTATATTATCAGGATTAAATAAATTTAATAATCCAGAAGAGCAGTTAAAAAACTATTTAGATAAATTTTATAAATTATGGCATAATGATGAACGAATAAAAAATTTTTTAAATTTGATAAAGGATAACAATTCATTTTATAACATCAAAATATCACTTTATTATTCCAAATTATTAAAAAAGCCAAAAGGAATAATATTAACAGCAGAAGGTAATTCACAATATGATAATTTATTTGAATTAACCGCAGTTTTAATAGAAGATTATTTAAGAAAAGAAGGGTTAGAATATGTGATATTAGCACCGGGCGAACGATTTATATCGGGTTTTGATGATTTGAATTATATGCTTGATGAAATATATTGTGAATTATTAGAGGATAATAGTAATGAAGTAAAAAGAGTAGCAGAAGAAGAGATAAGAAATATATTGCGAAAAATAAATTATATATTTAAGAATATAAAAATATTTGATGATAAAATAATTGAGATAATAAAGAAACATAAATTAAAATTAAAGAAAGAAGAAGAATTAAAAATAAATAATGAAGAAGAGTTAACAAAAAATATTAGAATAAAATTTTTTGATAGTGCAGCAGGCTATTATAATTTAGGAATGTATGAAGAAGCAATAAAAGAACTAGAAAAATTATTAGTTATAGATAAATACAATATTAAAGCATTATTAAATATAGGCTGGATTTATTTACAAAAAGATGAAATAGAAAAAGCGGAGAAATATTTTAAGAAAGTATATAAATTAGATAAAGAAAATCCAGTATTATTAAATGGGATGGGTGTAATTTTTTTAAAGAAAAAAGAAATTAAAAAAGCAAAAAAATATTTTATAAAATCAATAGAAATAGATGATAAATCAGATAATGCATATTTTGCATTTAATTCATTAGGCGAAATATTAGTAAAAGAGCATTCAATAAAAGATGCAGTAACAAATTTTGAAAAAGCAGTTTTAATAAATAAAAATAAAATAGATGCACATATAAATTTAGCATTATTATATCATTATTTAGGAATATATAATGAATCAGATAAAGAATTTGATTATTGTCTTTCTTTAAATCCAAATAATAAAAAATTAAAAATATATAAAAAATTAAATTTAGCACAACGCGAGATGATAAAAGGGAATTATGAAGAAGCAGAAAAAATATATAAGCAAATAATCAAGTTAAAACCAAAAGATGCAGATATATATAATAGATTTGGTAATTTTCTTTTTAAAATAAATAAAATCAAAAGAGCAATTGCAATGTATAAAATTGCTTTAAAGTACGATGAAAAAAATGATAAAGTTTTATATAACTTAGGAATAGCATATTTGAAAATAAATGAATTAGAGAAATCAAAAAGATTTTTTAATAAGGTATTGGAATTATGTCCGGAAGATAAATATACCTTAAATCAATTAGGCTGGATAGAATATAAGAAAAATGAATATAATAATGCTATTGATTATTTTTTAAAAGCATTAAAAAAAGATTCAAATTTTATTTTACCACTACTTAATCTTGGCTGGGTTTATATTCAGCAAAATGAATTAACTAAAGCATTGCAAATTTATCAAAATTTGTTAATTAAATATCCTGATAATTTAATCATTCGCAATGACCTTGGGATTGTTTATTTTAAACTAAAATTATTTGAGAAAGCGAATTCAGAATTTCAATTTATTTTGAATTATACAGATAATGTAAAATTAAAAGCAACAGCATTATATTATCTGGGATTAATTTCAAAAGAAAGGGGGAATAAAGAAAAAGCAATTTCTTATTTTAAGGAAGTTTTAAAATATGAAAATAATCATTTGAATTCATTAAAAGAATTATTATCATTAGTTGGAACAGGTGGTGATGAAAAGTTAATAAAAGAATTAAAAAACAAATATGAAGAAATATTAAGAGAAAATAATAATATGGAATTAATTAAAATAATATAGGCAAAAGAGGAAAATTAAATGAAGTTAATAGGACAGAGAATAGGAGTTTTTATTGATAATCAAAATTTATTTTATTCTTCAACAAGAATATTTACAAAATATATTGATTATAAAAAATTGCTTGATTTTATTGTAAGAGATAGACAATTAGTTCGAGCAATTGCTTATGTAGTAGAATCACAGGAAACAAATCAGGAACATTTTATATCAATCTTAAAAAAGAGTGGCTATGAAGTAAAGAAAAAATTATTAAAACGAAGACCTGATGGCACAGCAAAAGGCGATTGGGATATGGGAATTGCAATAGATACAATTTCATTAGCAAGTAAATTAGATGTTGTAGCACTGGTAACTGGTGATGGTGATTTTGTGCCATTAATAAATAAACTTAAAGCACTTGGTTGTTATGTGGAAGTTTATTACATAAAAGGAAGTTGTGCAGAAGAGTTAATGGAAGCAGCTGATGAAGCAATACCAATAGAAAAAAATTTATGTTTAGAATAATGAAAAAAATTTAAAGGAGGATTTAATCAATGAAAAATTTTGAATTTGTTCAAAGTATTCCAGCACAAACAACATTAGGAGAACCAGATATAAGAGAAGCATTAGAAGTATGGCTTGAAATGATAAATTCAGCCAAAAAGACAATTTGTATTGGTCAATTTTATATAAATAGTATTCCAACTGAACCAATGGAGCAAGTTTTACAGGCATTGATAAAAGCAGGTGAACGCGGAGTCAGTGTGCGAATGGTAACTGAAAAAATGATGTCAAATATTTATCCACAGAGTATCGAACGCTTAAATAAAATGAAAAATATAGAAGTTCGATTAATTGAAAGTGCAGCATTATTAGGTGGAATAATGCATGCTAAATATATTGTTGTGGATGGCGAAGATTCTTTTTTAGGCAGTCAAAATTTTGATTATTTATCATTAACACAAATTCATGAAATGGGTATTCGTGTTAAAAATAAAAAGTTTGCTGAAAAAATATTAGAAGTGTTTGAATTGGATTGGGAATTATGTGAAACGAAAAAAATGCCAGAAATAAATAATCCTGGTTCAGCGCCACTTGAATTTGTTGATATTGAGTACAATGGTCAGCCATTTAAAATAGCGCCAGTATTTTCACCACAACCACTTCTTCCATCGACAGTATCAGCAGAATTACCACATATAGTTAATTTAATAAATAGCGCTAAATTTAGCATTTTTTTAAATGTTATGGAATATTCGCCAAAGAGTCAATATAAACCAGATTTATATTTTGATGACCTTGATGGAGCATTTAGAAGAGTTGCTGCCCGCGGTGTAAATGTAAAAATTCTTGCTACTGATTGGTGTATGAAAAATCCAAATATAAATTATTTAAAGAGTATTTCAATGCTACCAAATATAGAAGTAAAACTTATGACAATACCACGCTTAAAAGAGCGATATTTACCTTATGCGCGTGTTTCACATTGTAAGTATTTAGTGATTGATAAAGCAAGGGCATGGATTGGCAGTAGTAATTGGGAACCAGATTATTTCTTTAATTCACGAAATGTAAGTGCTATTATAGAAGGTGCGGCTCCAGTATTAAAATTAAGAGAAATATTCTTAAATAGTTGGACAGCAGAATACAGTCAATATATAGAACCAATGAAAAATTATCGGCAACCACAAATAACAGATTAAATAAATTTTTTTGGATTTTTTAAAAATATCATAGTTAAAGTTATTAGTGGAATTTTGCAGTGAGGAGGTATTATTTTTGAATAATTTTAATTATGAAAGAGAAAAAAGTATTAATAATAGATGATAATACAAATTTTTTATTATTATTGCAGTTTTACGGAGAAAATAAAAAATATAAACTATATTTTGAAAGTTCAGCAGAAGCAGGATATCAACGAGCAGAAGAAATAATACCTGATTTAATTTTATGTGATTATGTACTTGGAAAGGTAAATGGTCTTGAAGTATGTAAGAGAGTTCGTGAAAATCCAAAAATAAGAAATTGCATTTTTATTATGATGACAAATAAACCAATAACAAAAGAGATAGAAGAAGAATTTCATAATTTACCAGATGGTTGGGTATCGAAATCACTTGGCGCTGAACAAATATTTAATAAAATTGATAAATGGTTAGAAATAAAGCAAGAATGAAAATAAAGAGTGATACAAACGATTATAGATTTTGAATTTAAATAAAACAATGACTATTAAAATATTTTCGAAAGAAATTTTTTAAAAAATAAGTGTTGCATAATAGCCTGTCTATAATAAAAAGCAGTATTTTAAAAGGAATAGAAAATTTTGTTTAATTAAACATTTAAAAATATATTAAACAAGATACTTGACAAAAGTAAAAAGTATTATATAATATTAATCATTCACTTAATGAATGATAAGTATGTTTCGGCTGCTTATCATTTTAAAGTGTATTATATGGTTTATAAATTAATGGGAAAATATTATTTTAAAATATTAATAATAAAAAACTCAAATGCAAAATTTAATTAATTCATTAAATAAATTCCACACTTTTGAAAATGATTATTATTTTACTATACTTGAAGGTGATAACTTTTTAATAGATATTGATAAACGATTAAAATTTTTTGAACCAACAGCAGAATTAAGAAAATTTATGTTATTAAATGAGATAAAGAATAATAGTAAAATCAGTCAATCAAATTTATCAAAAAGAGTAAATGTAGTACCAGCAATGATAAATAAATATATAAAAGAATTGCAGGCAAAAAAAGAAATAGAATTAAGAGGAAAGAATAATAAAACAACAAGGTATTATTTAACAAAGAAAGGATTATATAGAAAACAGCAATATTTATTTGATTATATAAATGAAATTTTAATTTTGTATAAAGAGATAAAACGAGAAATAAAAATAAAATTATTAAAGATATATAAAGATTGCTTGAATAAAAAGATATTGTTATATGGCGGAAATGAAATATGTGAAATGATACTAAATATAAATAAAGAATTAAATTATAATATTATTGGCGTGGTCGATAAAAATGCAGAAAATATTAAAGATAGGTTTAATGAAATAAAAATATATAATACATCGAAAATAAGTGAGTTAAAATTTGATGTTTTAATTATTACATCGATAACAAATAGTAAAGAAATATATAATAATTTAAAATGGCTCAATAAAAAAATAATAATTTTTGCAAAAGTGTAAATGATTGAATTAAATAATATATCAATATTTGATGAAGAAGATAATCATATAATAAATTTAGATAAAATATGGTTAAATGATGAAATAAAGGAATATGAGAAAATAATTATATATTGTAGGGAAGCAAGAAATAATCAAAAATATCCACTTATAACATATAACCAAAATAAATATATTTTCCATTATAAAGAAGATGAATTATATAGTTATTATTTATATGAAAAATATGCTGATTTTAAGAGACCATTATATACTTATTTACCGATGAATTATTCAAAAATAATGCCAGATTTTATAAAAAAAAAAATACGAAAAATATTTGATAAGAATAAGAAATATTCAGTAATTGAATTAAATAATAATATAGATTTATTAAAAAGAAAAATAAAAAGTATATTAAGAGAAGAAGAAAAAGAAAAAACAAAAATAATAATAACACATGATATTGATACTGAAGATGGGTTATTTAGAATAGAACCATTTATAGAAATTGAAAAAAATAATAAAATAAAATCAACATATTTCATTCCATTAGAGATAATAAAAAAACATAGCAATTATATAATAAAAAAAATAATAGAAAAAGGTTTAGAAGTAGGTATTCATGGCATAGACCATTCGAATCGTGAAATATATCAACTAAAAAAATTAGAAAGAGAACTAATAAAAAATAATTCATTAATAAAAGAATTAAAAATAAAAGGATATAGAAGTCCAAGTTTATTTCGGAGTGAAAACTTATATAGAGTTCTTTCAAAATATTTTTATTATGATAGTTCAGTTTCAGATTTTGAAACAAATATGCATTATGCAAAAAGAAGTGGCTGCTGCACGGTTTTTCCATTTAAAAGAAATAATATGATAATTATACCAATATCGTCACCAATAGATTCTTTTTTACTTTCATTAAATTATTCACCAGAAAGTATTTTAGAAATATATTTAAAGAAATTTGAATATATAAAAAGTATAAACGGCTATTATTGTTTTTTGAATCATATTGAAAAGATATATAGTGCGAATGAATTAATGGAAAAAATATTTGAAAAATTTATAAAAATAATTTCATCAGAAAAAAATATAGAAATATTGAGATGTGATGAAGTTAAAGAAAGCGAGATATATACAAAATAAATTAAATAAAATAAAAAATGAGAAATAACGAGAAAAAAGTATTATTAATAAATCCAGCAAATTTTGGAGAAAGTTGGGGACCATTAAAAAAGGGCGGTGGAATAAATCCACCATTAGGATTATTATATTTATCATCAGTATTAAAAAAGAATGGTTTTAAAGTATTTTTTTTAGATGCAAATATACAGAATTTAACAGCAAAAGAAGCAGAAAAATATATAAGAGAAGTATCACCAGATATAGTTGGTATAACAGCAGTAACAGCGACATTTAATTACGCTTTAGAATACTTAAAAGTAATAAAAAAAATAAATCCAAAAATATTAACTGTCATTGGTGGACCGCATATAAGTGCAGTTCAATCAATAAAGGATTATCAAGAAATAGATATTGGTGTAATAGGCGAAGGTGAATATACATTTCTTGAAATATGCGAAAAGTATGAAAAAGAAAAAGGCGAATTATTAGAAAAAGAAAAAATAAAAGGGATAGTATTTAGAAAAGGAGAAGAAGAAATAAAAAATGAAGCAAGGCCATTAATAGCAAATCTTGATGAACTGCCAATACCAGATTATAAAATATTAGGCGATATAAGAAAATATAGAGTTCAAATAGATGCATATCGAAAATATCCAGTAGGGACAATTATATCCTCACGAGGTTGTCCATATCATTGTATATTTTGTGATAGAAATATATTTGGTAATAGATATAGAGCACATTCACCTGAACGGATAATAGAAGAAATAAAAATATTAGTAAAAGAAATGGGCTGTCGAGAAATAAAATTTGTTGACGATATGTTTACATTACAAAAAGAAAGAGTTGATAAAATTTGCGAATTAATAAAGAAGGAAAAATTAAAATTTAATTGGTCCTGTAGTCTGCGAGCAGATTTTTTTTATGAAGATATGTTAAAAAAGATGAAAGAAGCAGGATTATGGATGGTAAATGTAGGAATAGAATCAGGCAATCAGGAGATATTGAAAAAGATAAAGAAATCACTCAAATTAGAAACAGTGTCAAAAACAGTATCATTAGCAAATAAATTAGGAATTTATGTTCGCGGCTTTTTTATACTTGGTCATCCAGGTGAGACAAAAGAGACAATGGAAGACACTTTAAAATTTGTAAAATCATTGCCATTATATACTGCACAATTTAGTTTGGCAACACCATTTATAGGAACAGAGTTATTTTATATAGCAGAAAAATATGGGTATAGAGATTTAAATATTAATCAATATTCAGAAAAATTTCCAGTATTTATTCCAGAAGGTTTAACAAAAGAAGATTTATTAAAAATGCATCGCCGATGCTATAAAGAATTTTATTTAAGACCAAAACAATTATTAAAATATTTATTAATGCTTCGTTCATTTTCAGATTTAAAAAGATATTATTTAGGATTATCAATTTTAATAAATATGATAATTGAATTTATTTTATATAAAAGAAGGGGGAAAAAATGAAAAAAATTAGTGCATATATAATTCATTATTTAGGAACTCAATTAAATAGTGGAGCATTACAATGGTTAGAGAATTCAATAGTTTTTGAAGAATGTTTAAAAAGTATAATCTCAATATTTAATAAAGATAATGTAACATTCGTTACAAAAAAAGAAGAGCAAAATTATTTATTAAAAAAATATGCAGATAAATATTCTATTAACACTATGTTTTTTGAAGAAAAATTTGATATAATACTAATACTGAAAGAAATCATAGAAACAACAAAAGCAAAATATATATTTATATCACCAGCAAATACACCAATAATACCAAAAGAAAAAATAGAAGAAATGAATTCAATAGTTGAAGAAAAAAATAGTGGTGCAATAATTTCTAAAAATATGTTTTTTTTAGAATTATTTATGGGTTTTATTGCTAATAAAGAATTCTTAAAAAGAATAATAAATAATTTTATAACGAATTCAAGTGAAATCCAAAAATTCAAAAGTTCAGAAGAATATTCACATCTTTTTTCACAAAATTATGATTCATATTATCAATTATATTATTACTTATTATATTTATCAGAAAATAGCAAAGATGTAATAAATTATGAATTTAAAAAACCAGATTATATAGATAAAACCAGAAGCAAATATTTAGATACAGGATCATATAAATTTATTTTTAGAAAGATAAAAAAAATACATGAAGAACCAATTGAAAATATTTTAGAAGAATATGGTAAAAAAATAACACCAGCAATTGCAAATAATTATCGAATAAAAGGTAGTGTGGTTAATATTGAGATAACAAATGATTGTAACTTAAATTGTTCAATTTGCGGCAGACAAATAATGAAACGAAAGATTGGATATATGACTGATGAAACATTTAAAAATATAATAAATATTTGTAATTATTTAGAAACACCAGTATTTTTAAATTTTTCATTATTTGGTGAACCATTTCTTCATAAAAATATATTTGATTTTTTTGATGAATTAGAAAAAAGAAAGATTTATTATTCAATATTTACAAATGGAATAAATGTTGATGAAGAGAAAACAGAGCGATTATTAAAATATGAATATTTATCAGATATCAATTTTCATTTAATAGGCGGTAATGAAAATTATTATAAAAAAATAACTAACACAGATAATTATAAAAAAGTTGTAAAAAATATCAGATATTTTTTAGAAGCGAAAAAGAAGAAAGGCATAATTAAAAAACATCCAATAAATAGTTATAATATAGGGTATTTACCAATAGTAGCAATTAGAAGTATTTTAACGAAAGAAAATAGCAATGAAATAATTGAATTATTAAAAGAATGGCCTTCATTAAATAGTGCAATTTTAAAAGCGAATGTAAAAGAAATAAATAATGTAGAAAAAGATTTTTTACAAAATAATTTACCGCTTGAATATACTGTAATTGAAGGTTATAATGATTATTGTGGAAAATTAGAAAATTTAGCAGTAAGTAATTTTACACCTAATATACGAACAATATGTCAACAATTATATTCTTCAATTACAATATTATATGATGGGACAATTGTGTTATGCACCCAGGACATTAATGGCGAAAATAAAATTGGGAATGTAAATAATATAGATATAGAAGATTTAGTAACATATAAAAGTATTAGTGAAATTGAAAATTATCATTTTGAAAATAAATTTCCAGATAATATATTGTGTAAAAAATGTAAGATATGGTATATTCCAATAAAATGAAATTAATAAACCGTTTATGTCCGCTTTGTTATTCTGATAGTTTTGATATTGTTTATAAAGAATTTTTACCCCCAGAAGGAATAAATATAATAGAATTATTTAATCCTGTTTTATCCAGTGAAAGAAAGTATAATTTAAGAATTGTTAAATGTAAAAATTGTTCAATGGTCTATGCAAACCCCACACCAGCAGAAAATATCCCAGACATGGTATACCCCTTTGCAGCATTACGAATAGTAAGTAAAAAGAAATTAAAACAAATAAAAGAAATAATGAAAAGAAAAGCGAAAAAGAAATGAA
>Ga0209409_1001476_pt1 | contig 20144 bp, 15 predicted proteins | sample AD_JPNMR1_MetaG_FD_184424 | JGI IMG/M metagenome (GOLD analysis project Ga0209409, IMG submission 184424) | Active sludge microbial communities of municipal wastewater-treating anaerobic digesters from Japan - AD_JPNMR1_MetaG (SPAdes) (version 2) | ecosystem: Engineered > Bioreactor > Anaerobic...
CGTAAGATTATATACTCCATTTTTTAATAAAACTGCTGCTAATCCAGAGATTGCTCCAATTATAATCGCAGGTATTATAGCTTGTCTTATTAGAGCTTTATATCCTATTCTAACCCATTTAAATTGTACCCAGTCAAATTTATGTTGTTTAATATTCTTAAACATAGTCGATTTTTCAAGTTCAAAAATAATAAAAATAATTTTATATTAAACTGTTCTTTGTTATTCAAATATTATTTCTATTAATTTAACATTTATAATAATTGCGATAATATTATGTTTTATCAAATATTTTTATTGACAATTTCTGTAATTTAATATATAAAGTAAATTAATATTTTTGTATTTTTGTAAATAAATATTTTTTATGAAAATACTTCCACTTTGCATATTTATTTTTCTCACTGCTTGTTCATCATATAAAATTTATCAAAACGTTGATGATTTTGAAGATTATAATTTTGTAGAAATTAATTTACCTCAAAATTCGTTAACGATAAATATTGATGTTTACAAGGTAGATTCTATCCCTGGAATATATTCTGAATTTACAAATGAATTTTTTGGCAATATACCTATTATTTCTCATAAATCATCGCGTTTTTTTATCAATAATCTTGATATATCCAATGAGTTAGTACCAGATACTAGTGCTACTTTTTTCATGAAATTTTCTAATGCTGCAAGTAGAAACAATATTAAATTTCATTTTTTGGATAATGGTTTACTGAATATTAATGATGATAATTCATGTTATGAAAAAGAAATTATTAATAAAACAATACTAAATACTAATATAGATGATACATCATCCGATTTATTTAAGTTTTTTATAACTGATCAATATATAGAAAAAACTGATACTATAAATCAATTAATTACTATTGATTCTATTAAACGTATTAAAACTTTATATGAAACTAAATTGGTTCCCAAAACAGATTATGACATTGCTAAAGATCTTGCCGATGATATTTATTTATTAAAAGGATATTATTATGATTTAATAGGTGGCATACCAGAGATAGCATATGATGATGCTACATTTAATAAAATGATTAATGAAATTAAAAATTTATATAATTTTTATCTATCATATTTCATTGGAAATGTGTCAAAAACTAATTATCATTATTCAATAAATGTATTACCTAATAAACATGGTGAAGAAAACATTTTTTTGTTCTCTTTTGATTCATTAACGGGTTTTTCTTATGATATATCTGATAAAGTTGATAATAATTATTATTTAAAAATTACTCCATTAAATAATAATCCTAACATTGAAAATTATAAAATTTCTCAAAATACTTTGCCTGCTCGCAAACCTATGCCCTGTCAGATAACTATTACAAATGCTTCGGGTAAAAATATAATTTATGAAGATACTCTAAAGATATTGCAAAAAGGATATATTTATTATTTACCCAAAAATGTTAAAAAACTAGTATTTTCTCATAAAGATGGTGAACTTAAGTATGTCGAATTTTAATTAATAATTAATCAAATTATAAATTTTCAAAATATGAAACTAAAATTATTTGTTTGCAATCCTTTCACGGTAAATAATTATATCATTAGTAATGACAACAATGAAGCTTTATTGATAGATGCAGGATATTATTCTAATGAAGAGTGGGAAACATTGCAAAATTATTTAACTCTAGAGCATTTGAATGTAAAAGCTTGTTTAATCACACATCCTCATATAGATCATGTGATAGGTATAAGTGCTTTGTATCAAAAGTACAATATTGAAATTCTGATGTCTGAGGCTGGATATCATCTCTATGATAGCATAGTGGATGTAGCAGATCAATTTGGTATGGAACAAGTAGAGATACTTGCTAAAGATAAAATAAAATTTATCAATGAAGGAAATATTAAAATCGGAGATTTTGATATTTTAGTTTATGAAACACCAGGGCATGCTGATGGATCTTTATGTTTTTATTTTTCTGATGAAAAAATTATTTTTACTGGTGATGTATTATTTTATGATAGTGTAGGCAGAACAGATTTTATAACAGGAGATTGGGATGCATTAGTAAATAGTATAAAAAATAAACTTTATAAATTACCTGATGAAGTGAAAGTATATCCTGGGCATGGTAATCCTACTAGCATTGGTCATGAGAAGCATAATAATCCTTTTGTAAAAATAAATTAATTGTATTGCGAGTTTTATTACAAATTATTGTCCAACTACAGCATTAAATCTATTCGAGAATAAATGCTTATCTCAACTATTTTTTAAAATTATTTTTTTCTATATCTTTAATGATTTCGTGTATAATATCAATAGTATTTATTCCCTCAGCTTCTGCTCTATAGTTAAGGACTAATCTATGTCTAAAAACGCTATCAGCCACAGCTTTTACATCTTCATTATCTGGGGCAAATTTACCACTAAGTAAAGCATGACATTTAGCACCTAAAATCATAAATTGACTAGATCTAGGACCACCGCCCCAAGCAACATATTCTTTGGCCATTGGATGACAATCTGAATATACAGGGCGAGTTTTTGCTGTTATCTGCACTGCAAATTCATAAACATGATCTGGTACATTAATTTTTCTTACCAATTTTTGATATTCTAACAGAGTTTCTTTATCAATGATATTATTCACAGTAGGCATATCTACGAAAGTTGTTCTTTTCACAATTTCTATCTCCTCATTAATAGTTGGATAATCTAGCCAAATAGAAAACATGAATCTATCTAGTTGAGCTTCTGGCAATGGATATGTACCTTCTTGTTCGATAGGATTCTGAGTAGCTAATACAAAAAAAGGATGATCTAATTGGAAAGTATTACCAGCAATAGATACTTCTCTCTCTTGCATAGCTTCCAATAGTGCAGATTGTGTTTTAGGTGGTGTTCTATTGATTTCATCTGCTAAAATAATATTTGCAAAAATTGGTCCTTTAATAAAATGAAAATTTTTATGCTCATCAAGGATTTCTGTGCCTAGAATGTCGGAAGGCATCAAATCTGGTGTAAATTGTATCCTATTAAAAGTCAAACCTAATATTTGTGAAATTGTCGTTATCAAAAGTGTTTTGGCTAGTCCAGGTACACCTATTAATAAAGCATGGTTTTGTGTGAATAGGGAAATCAAAAGTTTATCTATCACATCTTCTTGACCTACAATCACTTTTGCAGTTTCATATTTTAAATTTTTGTAAAATTCTAATAAACTTTTAGCAGCTTCAGTATCACTATTAAATTTCATAAGTTAATGTTTTTTTATCCATGGATATTTAAAATCGCAGCCTTGATAATCTTTATCTATTTTCACATAAACTTCTTGCAATCTTTCATTTGCCCATTTAGCTAAAGCTTGATTTTTTTTCTCTTCTAGTGCTTTAAGTTGTATCAAGTAATAATCTGTTTTTAGAGAAGCTTTGTGAGGTGGTACATAATTTTTTAACCATAATATTGTGTATGTAGGCGTGCCATCGTTTTCCATATATAGAAAAGGTTTTGAAAATTTTGAATTTTTCATTGTATCTAATATAGGTAAATATTTGGGGTCGATTTCATTAGTAGTTAGCGTAAAGCCTCCATTAGCTGATAAAATCATACCGCCTTGTGTTAAATCTCCTTCGAGCTTAGAGAATTTTTTTGCAGCATCAGCAAAAGTTATTTCATTTTTAATTAACAAATCATAAATACTGTCTGCTTTTTGTTTAGCTATCTGAATAGCATTATTTGATGGTTGTTTGCGCACTAATATATGTCTCACATTTACTTGCTCACCTTTTCTATCTATTAATTGCAGAATATGGTAACCATATGAAGTTTCAACAATTGGAGACACTTCTCCAGGTTTTGTTAGAGAAAAAGCAGCATTCTCAAATGTAGGCTCCATAACACCTTTAGTAAAATAGCCCGTCTCGCCACCATTTTTAGCTGTAGCAGGATCTTCGCTATATAGCCTAGCCATCACCTCGAAATCAGATACATTATTAATTCTTTCTTTTACATCTTGTAATTTTGAAATTAACATATTTTTTTCTTCCTGAGTAAGAGAAGGTGCTATAGCTATGACACCTATTTCCCATTGTGCTGGGATGATAGGTATAGAATCTGAAGGCATTTTTTTATAATATTTTTCCACTTCACTAGGCGTCACGGTAACATTAGATAAGAGATTATCGTGCATAGTAGTTATTAGCATTTGATCTTTTAGTGGTTCACGAAGCTCTTCTTTGAGTTCTAAAACACTTTTTTTATAATATTTTTCTAATTCTTGAACATTACCAAACACCGAGGTGAAATATCTAATCCTTCTATCTAACTCATTATTTATTTGTTCATCAGATACTTCCACAGAATCTATCTCTGCCTGCATTAGAAGAAGTTTCTGCAAAAGCATATCTTCTAATATTTCGCATTGTATCTCGTCAGTTTTTATAGTATTATCGAGAGTACCAGATATCATCAATTGTTGTATTTGCATATCTACCTCGCTTTTTAATATAATCTTATTGCCTACAATAGCTATGATCTTATCTATGATTTGAGGTGGTGTACTCTGAGAAAACAGAATAGATGAAAAGAAAAATATATAAATTGTAAGTAAAAATATTTTTCTCATTATTAATTTTTATATAAAGATTTTAGAACTTCCTCATTCACTTGCCAATGATATCTATTTCTCAGTTCATTGATCCATTGTTTTTCTAAATATGTCTGATATTCAGATATTACTAAGCCCCTTACTTCATCTAAACTTTTAGGTTGTGGTGCAATGATATCTTGTAACCAATATATTTCGTAAGAATTATTATTTTCTTTTGTTAATATAGCATTTACATTTTTTTCTAACCCAATATCAGCTAATTTTTTAGTTTCTATGACTATAGAATCATAACTTACCACATTGTTTTTTTTGTTAATTTTAGATAAAATTAAATTTGGATTATATTGAGATTTTTTAATATTTTTTTGTAGAGTTTTTTGAACTTTTTTAGCAATTTTAGCATCATTAGTTTTGAAAATGCCGATTTTAGCTTTTTCATCAGTTAAATATTTATTTTTTATAGTTTCATAATAAGCTTTTAAGCCAGCAGTATCCTTCATAGCTTTACTCCAAATATTTTGGTCCATCAGATTAAAAATTAAAATTCCTTCTTTATAATCATTAATTTGAGCAGCAAATTTAGGATTCTTATTTTCTAAATTTTCTTTTTCTATTTCTAATATTTTATCATTTAGGAAATTATCAAACATTTTATTAACAAATACTTGAATATCATCAGTATTGGTAAATAAGCTTTGATTTTTCTTGATATAATTAGCAAAATCTTTAATATAAATATAATTATCATCAATTTTAACTAAAATATTGTCTAAATTAGGGATTTGAGATTCATTAAAAGAGCGTTTTAAAAGAGAATCTTTATTAATAGATTTAGCAAGATTTACGAGCAATTTTTTATCATATTGAATTTTATAAACCTGTTTTAGGCTATCAGCTATTTTTTTCTGAGCTAATAGATATCGAGGGTCCTTATATAGTTTTGTTAATAATTCTTGTTTTACTGAAGCAAATTCAGGTGGAGATTGCTTATCTATCAACTTAATAATATGCCAGCCATAGAAAGTTTCTACAGGAGGAATATAATCACCAGGATTATGACTGTAAATAGGTTTTACAAAAGAAGGTACCAACCTAAAAGGAGTGAGCCAAGGCAATTCACCACCTTTATTAGCAGAACCTTTATCATCACTATGTAGATTTGCTAACTCAGCAAAGTCTGCACCATGCAAAATTTCTTTATAAATGCTATCAGCTTTTGCTTTAATAGATTCTTTATTTTGAGCAGTTGCATTAGGAGGATACATTAATAGAATATGAGCAATTTTGAATCTATATATAGCGGGATGCTTTTCAGTCAATTTGATAATATGATAACCTACTGGAGTTCTTACTGGGAGGGATATTTCACCTACATTTAAATTGTAAGCAGCAGATTCAAATTCATACAACATGTTAAAAACATTAAAATATCCTAAATCACCGCCATTACCTGGTATCAATCTACCATCAGCTGTATTTTGGTCTCTAGCACTATTATCATCACTCATTTCAATAGCTAATTTAGTAAAATCAGCACCATTAAGTAATTTTTTTCTAATTTCTAAAGCTTTATTATAAGCTTTTAGAGTATCTTTAGGATTAGCATAGGGAGAGAGTTTAACCAAAATATGACTTACTCTCACATCATTTTGCATTCTACTATAAGCTTCATTTAAAAGTTTATCTACAGTATTTTTATCAATTAAATAAGATTGAGCTAACTGATCTCTGTATTTCTGAAATTCATTGATGAAATTTTTTTGCGTATCTAACCTTAAACGTTGAATTTCCATTAATTTGAGTTTGTAATTAATAAACAAATCAAGATATTCATCAATACTAGCTTTAGAGTAGTCTACATTTTTGTTATTTTTAGTATAAATATCTAAAAATTCTGAAACTGGAACTTTTTGATTTTCAATCACTAATAATGTTTTATCATTTTGTCCGAATAGTGTTAAGGACAATAAAACTGATAAAATTGCAATACTTAAATATTTTTTCATAATATAATAATTTTTTAATTATCTAGAATAATTAGGAGCTTCTCTCATGATAGTAACGTCATGAGGGTGTGACTCGGTAATGCCAGCATTAGAGATATGAATAAATTTAGCTTGTCTAAGATCTTCAATAGTTTTGGCGCCGCAGTAGCCCATGCCCGATCTCAGTCCACCAATCATTTGGTAAACTACTTCTGACAGATTACCTTTATATGGGACTCTACCAACGATACCTTCTGGGACCAGTTTTTTAATATCTTCTTCCATATCTTGAAAGTATCTATCTTTGGATCCTTGCTGCATAGCTTCTATACTTCCCATACCTCTATAGACTTTATATTTACGACCTTCTAAAATAATGGTTTCACCTGGTGCCTCATCTACACCAGCAAAGAGACTACCTATCATTACACTGCTGGCACCTGCGGCTAAAGCTTTAACTATATCGCCAGTATATCTAATGCCACCATCAGCAATAATAGGAATTCCTTTATCTTTCAAAACTGAAGCTACAAACATAATAGCTGATAATTGAGGGACACCTACACCAGCGATTACCCTAGTAGTACAAATAGAACCTGGTCCAACACCTACTTTCACGCAATCAGCACCAGCATCTGCTAACGCTTGTGCACCATCAGCAGTAGCTATATTACCAGCTATTAATTGGATATTTTTAAAAGTAGATTTGATTTTTTTAATAGTTTCCAAGACCTTAGCCGATTGTCCATGAGCAGTATCAACTACGATAGCATCAGCATTAACAGATAACAAGGCTTCTACTCTTTCTAATGTATTGGTAGTTATCCCTACAGCAGCAGCCACACGTAATCTACCTAAATCATCTTTACAAGAATTAGGTCTCTCACGTAGTTTCATAATATCCCTATAAGTGATCAACCCTATTAGAACTCCATTTTTATCTATAACAGGCAATTTTTCGATTTTATATTTTTGTAAGATAGCCTCAGCAGTATTAAAATCGGTAAATTCATTAACAGTGATTAATTTGTCTTTAGTCATAACTTCAAAGATAGGTTTAGAATGGTTGTTTTCGAAACGTAAATCTCTATTAGTAACTATACCAATTAATTTACGATTAGCATCAACAACAGGAATGCCACCTATGTGATTTTCAGACATTATTTTCAATGCATCACCGACAGTATTATCGGCAAAAATAGTTATAGGATCTATAATCATGCCGTTTTCAGCACGTTTTACCTTTTTCACTTCGAGAGCTTGATCTTCAATAGATAAATTTTTGTGTATAACACCAATGCCACCCTCCTGAGCCATAGCAATAGCCATTTTAGCTTCGGTAACAGTATCCATAGCAGCTGACAGTAATGGAATATTTAGCTTTATATCTCTTGTCAAATATGTGCTAGTATCGACCTCTCGAGGTAAAACCTCGCTATATGCAGGCACTAGCAAAACATCATCAAAAGTTATCCCTTCATCTAATATTTTATTTTCATTCATAACTGATAAATTTATGCAAAAATACAATGAAAATTCAAAATGAAAATTCAAAATTTAATCTAAAATCTAACATTTAATATTTTTTTGAGAATAAACTCAATTGTTTGAATAATTAGTATAAAAATGTAAAAAATAAATAAAACCAGTGATATTAAATGGAAAGTAAAGAGGAGAAATAAAAGAAGAAGATGAGATATGGGGGTGAGAGGGTGTGGTGAAGTATCAAATTTTTGTTATACTTTACAGTATGTTATTCATATCTTTGACTAACTATCTCTCTATACTTGTCCCACGCCCATCTGTCGTGCGATGACAAGTTTAGCAGTCTGCCAATATCAGGATCTATCAACTCTTTTAGATACTTATTCATTATCACAAACCACATTAGGTAGCTTTGCAAGTACTTCGTAGCTACTCCGTGAAATCTACTCAACCACGTCTTGAAATCAGTTATTTTGCTCTCTACTATCTTAACACTGTACAGTCCTCGTTTAACTTGTCTTTTGTTTACAATCACTTTTTTACTTTGCAAACTCTTAACTCCTTTTCTGAACTCTTTCTTTGGCTTTACACATATCAGATTATTCTTTGATAATCTATTCCTTAGCTCTTCTCTCAATTGTTCATTTTTTACTTTTTTCTCTCCAACTTGTTTGAAAAGCAAATTACCTTCTCTGTCTGTTACTACTAATACCGCTACTTTGGGATGTTTTTTCTTTTTAGCTCTCAGATATTCTTCTTTACTTTTAAATTTCCTGCCTTTTTCTGAATAGTTCATTAGCAGTTCATCTGCTTCTACAATACCAGAGAAGCTTATACCACCTTCTAATGCTCTCAAAGCAGCTAATATTTTGTGTCGCCATTCAAAACTTGTTTTCAAACAAATGCCAACCTCATCAGCACAAGCTCGCAGACTTTTACCCTCGAGCATACATCTCATGTAATCGAGCATTAATGGATATTTTCTCATGCGATAAACAAAGGTGCGAGCAGTCTCACGAAATTGATAGCCGCAGGTTTTGCACTTGTAAACTTGTCTGCCATTTCTTTTGCCCGCTTTTATAACATTCTCGCTTCTACAATCTGGACAGATGGCTGAGGTAGATTGAATTTTTACTTTTTGGTAATCTACTGCAGTAGCATTGTTATTAACGAGGTATTCATATAGCTCATCTAGGAAATCACGCTTATGATCCTTGGGTAGAGCCAAGTATTTATCAATGTTTTCTAATAATTCCTTCATAATTATAAAATTTGTACAAAATTAATAAAATTAATTTAAATCATAAAATATTTAAAGTGTAACAAAGAAATGTTAACTCCCATTTCCACTCCGCTTAAATCTTTCGCCCTATTAATTTATTATTTCTTGGTAAATGGCTTGTTGTACTTTTGTTCTAATAGAATTTTTAGAAATTTTTGTATTTTTAGCAGTTGGATATACTCTGTTTGATAAAAATACATATATTAAATCATATTGTGGGTCTACCCAAAACATTGTACCAGTAAATCCATAATGTCCATAACTATATGGTGAAGCCAGTTCACATGCAGGACTTTCTTGATTATTTAATGCAGGTTTATCAAAGCCTAAGCCTCTTCTATTTTTATCGAAATATACAGATGTGAATTTTTGTATTGTTTCTGGTTTCAATAATTTTACTCCTCCATATTCACCATTATCTAATAGCATTTGTAGTATTATTGCTATTGATTCTGCATTACCAAAGAGGCCAGCATGTCCAGAAATGCCTCCTAATAATGCTGCATTGCCATCATGCACATGTCCCCATATAAGTTGTTTTCTAAATATGCTGTCATATTCAGTAGGTGCTATTTCTTTTTTATCATATTTATTTAATGGTACATAGCATAATCTTTTAATATTTAATGGTTTATAAAAATTTTCATTTATATATTCATCTAGTCGCATTTTAGTAATATTCTCGATAGCAAATTTCAGTAATATAAAACCAATATCGGAATATACAACTCCTATATTGGGATTAGGAGTAATGTTTGTCTTTAGGTAATTAATAATGCTATCTTTTATGGCTTTATTAACAAATATATTATCTGCTACTTGATAATAATTCGTATTAGGAATTTTAGAGTATAATTCTGGATATTTTGTAGGATTATAAATTTCAAAAAAATTGATAAATGGTGGAAGGCCAGCAGAATGTGTCATAATACGATCTATTTTAATTTTCCCAATTTTTGTATTATGTAATTCTGGAATATATTTATAAATCGGAGCTTGCAAATCTATTTTACCTTCTTCATATAATTTCATAATTGCAAGGGTAGTAGCTAATGGTTTTGTGAGTGAAGCCAAATCAAAAATTGTATATCTATTTATTTTTGTTGCTTGGGTATCGTATGTTTCTTTGCCAAATGTTTTGTAATAAATAATTTGTTTGTCTTTGATAGCCAATACTACTGCACCAGGGAAGGTACTATCTAGTAAAGCTTGCTGCATTATATCATCTACAGCAGTAATATTACCTAATGGAGGATTATTAAATTTGATAATATTAGATAAAATATTTGTATGTAGTCCTAGCCCTTTATAGAAATTTTCATTTATTGCTATTGGTAGTTTACCCTCGAAAGGGCTATTACCAACTAATTTTTCTGCTAACATTGAGATTGCTATTGAATCAATGTCGTAGGTAGTTGTGATGGCAGTGAAATTGTCAGGATTTTTAAATTTAGCTAAGATAAAGGGTTGTCCTATGATATTTAAGATTATTTTATGTCTATTAGATAATTTTTCTAACCAGTCAATTGTTAGGCTATCTCTACCATTGTTGCTATTCATAGAGCCGACGAATAAATTTACTATGAATAAATCATAATTATTTAAGTTATTTTTTAATAATGTAGTATCTCTGAGCGAATAATTATCGAAATAGAAATATCTAGACCATATTGAGTCTACATAAGGTGGTTTATTATTTACAATATTTAGCATAGCTACTTTGCCATAATCATATTTGAGAGGAAGGGCATTATCATTTTTTAATAAAGTTATAGCTTTTGAGTATATAATTTGAGATAAACTGTCTATTTCATTATTGCATAAATTTATATATTTATCAGTTAGATAATGTTTATAATTATTTAGTGGAAATTCGTTAATAATAAAGTATTTTGCTATTAAAATTTTTTTAACTTTATTTTCTATTTCTAATGAATCAATTTTTTTTTCTTTAACAGCTTTTTTAATAATAGAAACCACTCTGTATGGATTATCTGGTAAAAGGAGAATATCAATACCTGATTGTAGTGCTTTTATTATCATAGAGTCATATGGCAGCTGAGCTAAAGCTTTCATATTTAGAGCATCAGAAAATACTAATCCATTAAAATGTAATGTATCTCGCAATAAATTTTTAGTAATTATAGGATTGACAGTGGCTGGCAGGCTATCATGAGTATATGCTGGATAGCTAAGGTGTCCGACCATTAAAAAAGGAACATCTTTATTAATGAAATATGTGAAAGGTAAAAGATGTTTAGATTCGAAAACATCTATAGGCATATTTAGGAATGGCAAATTATAATGTGAATCAGTAGTAGTATTACCATGACCAGGGAAATGTTTAATGACAGGTAACACTTTATATTCATTTAGTCCATCAATAAATAATTCAGCTCTTGTCATTACTTCTAATGGCTCATCTGATATTGCTCTAGTGCCAATAACTGGATTAAGTGGCTCATCATTTATATCTAAAATAGGAGTGAAATTAATAGGTATCGAAGCTAATGAGAAATGTTTACCAATGATATTCCCATAATGATAAAATAAACTATCATTACCTGTAGCACTTATTGTCATAAATCTTGGTAACGATTTGAAATTTGTAAATCTCATACCTAATCCCCATTCTCCATCCATTGAGAATATAATAGGTGGTTTATCACATTTATCTGTAATATCTCTTAATTTTTCATAATCTTGTGAACTCATTTTTAGTAAAATTATTCCACCTGGGCATAATGTATCTAATTGATCTTTAAGTCTTTTATATATTTTTGTATCATTTGCATCTATTTTGATTCCTTGAAATATCAACTGTGCTATTTTTTCATCCCAGCTGAGCTTAGATAAATAATGTTTAGCATATAAATTTGCTTCTCTGTTATTCCAGTCTATCTGTGCTATTAAGAAATTATTTGTAATAATAAATATTATAAGAAAATAAAAACATTTTTTCATTTTTCGCAATTTTGTAGTTTATAAGCAGAATATTGATTTGCAAATATATAAAAATATTGATATTTTGTTAAAATGATTTTTTTATTAGTTTCTAAATCTCCCTCTAAAAGATTAATTTTGCAAAAAATTTAAAAAAATGGCATACGTTACTAAAGAGAAGTTATTTTCAAAAGAATGGTTTAAAGCATATAGTTATATCTTATTGGGAACATTTATCATGGCAGTAGGATTTGTAATGTTTATTTCTCCATATAAATTTGCTCCAGGAGGAGTTTATGGTATATCTATTATTTTACACCATTTATTTAATTTTCCAATAGGTATTACAGGGTTAAGCATAGACATACCATTGATATTAATAGGTATGAAAATATTGGGTGCTAAATTTGGCATAAAAACTATAGTTGGTTCATTATCATTGTCGGGATGGATTTCATTATTAGAGTTTACTTGGGGTTATGAACCATTATTAAAAGATGATCCACTAGTATCTGCTATTTTTGGAGGAATAATATTAGGTATCGGACTGGGTTTAATATTCAAATCTAAAGCAACATCAGGTGGTACAGATATCATCGCTATGATATTAAATAAATATACTCGTATTCCTGTAGGACAATTGTTAATCATTGTTGATTCTATAATTGTTTTAGCAGGTTTTATAGCTTTTGAGGATTGGCGAATTCCTTTCTATTCTTGGATAATAATTTATCTCACAGGCAGAGTAGTAGATATGATCATTGAAGGTGTAAGTTACGAAAAAGCTTGTTTAATTATATCTGATAAAACTGAAGAGATAAAAAATAAAATTCTTTTAGATTTAGATAGGAGTGGCAATTTAATTCCTATAAAAGGGTTATACTCTGGTAGTGATAAACAAATGATAATGACTGTTGTTAATCGTAGAGAGGTAGAAATGCTGAAAAGTTATATTAGACAAATAGATCCACTTGCTTTCATGACTGTAGTAGATGCTAGTGAGGTCATTGGACAAGGTTTTAAAAGCATAGATGATGCTGTGATCACAAATTAGATATTATTTTCTTTTAAAATATTTTGTGAATGTGCTAGTAGTAGCTAAATTTTTTAAGAATCTAATTTGATTTTAAATTAATTTTTACTTAATTTACTTTTCTTTGTCAACTACACAAAGAAAAGTAACAAAAGAAAAGTCTCCGCGGGGGAAATGATTTGATAAAACTACGCAATCACCCTTTGGGGTTTACAAACTCGCAAGCTTTAGCTTGCTCAAACAGTGTAAACCCTTCTTCCCATCCCTGCTTGCTTGTTTTATTACAAATCATTTCCCAATGCGGTATTGCTCGAGCTTACTAATTATTGTAAAGGTATTCTTTTATTACAAAATGTTTAAAAAACTTTATTATCTAAATGCCAATTTTAATAAAAATTATTCTTTTTATATTTTCTTTCCTTTATAATTAAGTGAAGTAAAACAGCCTAATCCGTCTTGATATGTATTAAAACACTATCATTAATAAAATAGACACCAAAACCATGATATGCACAATCAGGATATAAACCACCTCCGAATTCACCATTTGTATTAATCTTTAATGTTACATCAAGGATATTGATTAAAAAATTTTTTTCTTTTGTAATGGTAACAATTACAGTAGTGTCAAAATAATAAGTAGAGTCTCCATAATGATAATTGCCTGTTTTATTACATTGATATTTTCCAATTAAATTTATCCCTATAATCAGGAATATAATTATTTTCAAGTTACGATAAAGTTTATTATAAGCAATACCTATCAAATTAGCACTTTCTGCCCACTTGCTTATAGCCTTGTGTTATGAGCTTTTTTTCTTCATTTTAATTATTACGCTATCAGTAGAGTTTTCTAAAATTAAAGTATCATTACTGATGATGTAGTCATAGGCCTTTATTAAAGAATCTCCCTCTTTAAAATATATTGCACTATTTTTCAATTTGTATTTAGATTGAAAAAGGTTATTAACAAAAAGCGAGTCATTCCTAAAAGTTATAATTGATGTATCAGCAAGAATATTCAACCAAGCAAAAGCAAGTAAGTCACCTTCTGATTTAATGCTATCAATAGGTGTTATATATAAGAATTGCCATTCACCTTCTACCTTTTTACTCTGTGAGCAAGAAGTAAGTAAGGCAAATAAAATTAACAAATAAACGATTTTATTTTTCATAAATTTATTTTTTTAATCTTCCTACTCATATGGCTTTTCGGATTCCGCCTCGTTTTTTTAGTGGTTTCTGAACTCCACTTTAGTTATTTTCTTTCATACTGGGTGGTCAGCCCTTCTCTTGACCAATAATTTGTTTAAAATTGCCCATAACGTCTTATTTACGCAATAAATAAACAACTTTCTTATAAACAAATTTTTTTTCAAATATATAAAACTTTTTTTACATATATAAAAATTTTTTTACAAAAAAAATTTTTTATTGAATAAGGCGTATAATTAATAACTAAATTATTTTGTGAATGTGCTAGTAAAGGTATTCTTTTAAAATACAAAACGGTGATTAATTTTAACACTTAATAAATTAATCACCGTTTTTTTAATGACTCCGGAGGGACTCAAACCCACAACCTTCTGATCCGTAGTCAGATGCTCTATTCAATTGAGCTACGGAGCCTTTTTATTTTGCAAAATTATAAAAAAATTATTAATAAGCAAATAGATATTATATTATGATTTAATTGGTTCTATAACGTTAATTGTGGATAAATTATTTTACCACAAAGGGCACGAAGATATTACACAAAGTTCACAAAGTGCCAGATATAAGTTTTTTAATTCTATTATTCTCTGTGTTTTTTGTGCTTTCTTTGAGAACTTTGTGGTTAATACTTAATTGTCCAGTAATAAATAAAATTCATTTTAATAAAATTAGTATATTTTAATCTTTACCAACTCAAAACGTTATAGAACCATTTAATTTATTTTTACGAAATTTGCAAATTGAAAAAGCAATATCTACGTAGTGAAAAAATATTTTAAATTTACTCCAAAGCAATTATTTAGAAATTTTAGACATCCATATTTATTGATTTTACGAAGAATAGATAATTTAGAGGTCATATTTTCTATTTATTTGACTAGACTGAGATTTTTATTATTTCTAGCCTTATTTATATTAATATTAATTGTCTTAACGACTATTTTAATAGCTTATACACCTCTCAGGCAATATATACCTGGCTATGGTGATATCAAAGAAAAAGAAATGGCATATAATTTAGCAAAAAAAACTGATAGCCTTGTTGATATTTTAGAACAAAGAGAAGTTTATTATAAAAATTTACATAATCTATTGATTACATTAGATACTAATTACAATAAAACTTTAAGAGCATTTTATTATAATCCCGAAAATTTGAATTTAAATAAAATTAAATTATCTCTACCTCTGAGTAATATCCAAATAACAAAAAAATTTAATGAAAATCCATCGCCTAAATCTATCCGATTACTTACAAAAGCCTCTGAAAACATTAAAGCTATGAACGACGGAATTGTGATAGATACTAGTTACATTTCTAGTCTTAATGCCAAGCAAGTAATCATACAACATAAAAATAATATGATTTCAATATATAAAAATTTAGCCAAAGTCAATGTAGGTATAGGTACTAATGTGAAAACTAATGAAATCATAGGTGTAGCAAAGCCTACAAGTTCATTTATAGAAATATCTGTATTTTTAAATGGTGATGCTGTAAATCCAGAAAACTTTTGGCAATGAGTGAAAAGATACGTTTAGCAATATTAGGTTCTACTGGCTCTATTGGTAGACAAACTCTAGACCTTGTTAGAATGTTTCCTGATGTATTCAGTGTAGAAGCATTAACTGCCAATGATAATGTAGATCTACTCATCAAACAAGCATTAGAATATAATCCTAATACAGTAGTTATCAATAACGAAACTTTATATTTAACTCTAAAAGAATCATTGAAAGATACTGATATTAAAGTATTTGCTGGAGCAGAATCTATCAATCATGTAGCTGAAAGTGAAAACATTGACGAGCTAGTAATAGCTTTGGTAGGCTTTGCTGGTTTGCAACCAACATTGAGAGCAGCTAAAGCAGGTAAAAGAATGGCATTAGCTACTAAAGAAGCCTTAGTCGTTGCTGGAGAATTGGTATTTAAAGCTATTAAAGATGGTAATGCTTCTCTAGTACCTATAGATAGTGAGCACTCTGCAATATTTCAATGTTTGCAAGGTGAAAATTTAAATACTGTGAGCAAACTTATTTTAACTGCCTCTGGTGGCCCTTTTAAAAATCGTAATGCTGAAGATTTCGATTCTATAACTATTAATGAGGCACTCTCTCATCCAAGTTGGCAAATGGGAGATAAAATTACTATCGATTCTGCTACTATGATGAATAAAGGGTTCGAAGTGATAGAAGCTCATTGGCTCTTTGGCATTAATCCCGAAAATATTGATGTTGTAATACATCCAGAATCTATAATACATTCGATGGTTGCTTTTGTAGATGGCTCTATAAAAGCACAGTTGGGAATTCCAGATATGAGAATACCTATTTTGTATTCTCTTACTTATCCTTACAGATTGCCTACTAATATTGCTACTCCAGATTTTATTGAGCTACATTCTCTTACTTTCGAAAAACCAAATCTGAAGCTTTTCCCACATTTGCAATTAGCTTATGATATTTTGAAAGTAGGTGGCATAATGCCATGTGCCCTTAATGCTGCTAATGAAGTCGCTGTGAGGGCTTTTTTAAATAATGAAATTAAATTTAATCTGATGTATCAAGTAATAGTGAAATCATTAGAAACAGTTAATCCTGCTCCTATATCAGATTTAGAACAATTGATAAATATTGATGCAGAAGTTAGACAAAAAACAAAAGAAATCATTAAACAAATAAAATAAACTTATGGTAGTTTTGATTAAAATCCTTCAATTACTTTTTTCACTAAGCATATTAGTCTTAGTACATGAATTTGGACATTTTTTATTTGCAAAAATTTTTAAAGTAAAAGTAGAAAAGTTTTATATCTTTTTTGATTATAAATTTAGCTTATTAAAATTTAATTATAAAGGCACTGAATACGGCATCGGATGGATACCATTAGGAGGTTATACTAAGATAGCTGGTATGGTAGATGAAAGCATGGACACTGAACACCTAAAGAAAGAACCTCAACCATGGGAATTTAGAAGTAAAAAAGCCTGGCAACGTTTCCTGATATTATTCGGTGGTGTCCTTATGAACGTCATTTTGGCCATAATTATAAATATTTTCATTTTATGGAATGTAGGTGAGCAATATTTACCTAATTCTTCATTGAAATATGGATTAGCTGTAGATAGCACTTTTCAAGCATTAGGAATGAAAAACGGGGATTTAGTCATAGCTATCGATGAGCATCCAGTTAATTCCTTTACAGAAATTATACCTACATTACTTTTAGAGAAAGGGAATACTATCATAGCACAACGTGGCGATAGCACTGTATCTATAGCTATACCTTCTGATTTTTTGAATAAACTGATAAAACAAGATGAGCCTGTACAATATTTTTTGCCTCGTTTTCCTTTTATTATTGATTCTGTTGCCACTAATAGTGCTGCAGCGGAGGCTGGTTTGCAAAAAGGAGATCATATTATAGGTGTTCAAGATTCCTTAGTACCTTATTTTTCAGATATAAAGGCATTATTACAAAAAAATAAAAATCAAGAAGTTACTCTTTGGGTTTTGAGAAATAATGATACTATAGCTCTAAATGTAAATGTGCCTTCTACTGGTATTATTGGTGTAATACCTGTATCAGATTTATCTAAATTTTTTGAAATACAATCTTTTAAATATTCATTTTGGCAATCAATACCTAAGGGATTTAGTAGAACCTGGGAAGTATTGACTTCATATGTGAAGCAATTAAAATTAATATTCTCAAAAGATGTAAAAGGATATGAAGGATTGGGTGGTTTTATAACAATGGGTAAAATCTTCCCAGGTCAATGGGATTGGTTAGCATTCTGGAATTTAACTGCATTTTTGTCTATCATGTTGGCAGTATTGAATATTATTCCTATTCCAGGCTTAGATGGAGGACATATTTTATTTGTATTAGTAGAAATGATCACTCGTCGCAAACCATCAGAGAAATTTTTAATAGCTGCTCAATATGTAGGGCTAATATTACTTTTAGCTCTTGTAGTCTATGCTAACCTCAATGATGTCATTAGATTATTTAGATAATTTAATTGTAAATAATAAATTCTTACTAAAAAATTAATAATTTGGGGAATTTTATAGAGAAATATATGAATTTGGGATATTTTTTACCTACTTAGTGGTGTGCATAAAAAATATTTTTGTTAAGTACAATAATAAATATTTTTACTCATTATTATTATTTTGCTAAACTATTTAATACATGCAATACTAAATTTTTTATTGCTTGGGAATAATCATCAGTGAAATCCTTTGTTACTCTATTAGCAATAGCTACACAAACAGTACAAGCTTTGTGTCCCATCAGTTTAGCTAATCCAAATAATGCAGAAGTTTCCATTTCAAAATTTGCTAATATATGCCCTTGATATTCAAAATTTTCAAATTGATTTATTAACTCTGGATATGCTAGAGGCAATCTCAAAACTCTACCTTGTGGACCATAAAAACCACTAGCAGTTACAGTAACGCCAGAATGGAATTTATCATTATATAATTTATTGTATAACTCTCTATCACATTTTACTACATATGGTCTAGGTAGAGTATCTGGCCAATTTACTTTTTGCAAAATATTTTTTTCGAAATCTACTTCACGAATAGCTGTGTCATGTTTATAATAATGTAAAAGTCCATCCATACCTAATGCCATTTCAGATATTACTACACTATTGACATCTATTTTGTTATGTAGAGCACCTGAGGTACCTATACGTATTAAATTTAAACTTTTATGCTCTTTTTTTATTTCTCTTTTTTCTAGATCTATATTTGCCAGAGCATCCAGTTCATTAACTACAATATCTATATTATCAGTTCCCATACCAGTGCTTATCACTGTGAAGCGTTTATTTTTATAATATCCAGTATAGCTAATTATTTCTCTATTATGCCTACTTATCTCGATAGTATCAAAAAAACTAGAAACCCATTCTGAACGTTCTGGATCACCTACTAGAATAATTGTATCTGCAATCTCATGAGGGAATAATGCTAAATGATATACACTACCATCAGGTTTTAAAACTAATTCTGATTTTTCCATAACATTTTTTTTAATTATTAACTACAAAATTAAAAAAAATATCGAAATTTGCATAAAATTTAAATTATTATGATTTTAGTAACTGGAGGAGCTGGATATATTGGCTCTCATGTAATAGCTGCATTATTAAAACATGGCTACAAGGTTGTCAATGTAGATAATTTCTCTAGATCTCATCCTATTATTCATAAAATTTTAGAAGATTATTTTAAAACAAATATTCCTTTGTATCAAATAGATTTGTCAGATGATAGAGCTTTTAAAGAATTAATGAAAATAAAAGAACCTATAGAAGCGATAATTCATTTAGCTGCATATAAATTTGTAGAAGAATCCTATGAAGATCCAGCTCTATATTATAATAACAACATTCCCATATTGCTTCATTTGTTAGATTATGTTAATCAAAGAGAAATTCCTTATTTTATTTTTTCATCATCATGCACTGTATATGGTGAGCCTGATTATATACCTGTTAATGAAAATTCTCCTCTTAAAGAACCTGCTAGCCCATATGGTCATACAAAGCAGATGAGTGAATATATATTAAAAAATTATGCTAATGCAT
>Ga0209409_1001478_pt1 | contig 20112 bp, 19 predicted proteins | sample AD_JPNMR1_MetaG_FD_184424 | JGI IMG/M metagenome (GOLD analysis project Ga0209409, IMG submission 184424) | Active sludge microbial communities of municipal wastewater-treating anaerobic digesters from Japan - AD_JPNMR1_MetaG (SPAdes) (version 2) | ecosystem: Engineered > Bioreactor > Anaerobic...
AAAGTAACTTTACAGGAAAAACTGTTTTTGTCAAAGGAGACAATTAACGAACTTTTGGGCTACTTTGTCTCTTCTTTGCCCGATTATATCAAGGCAAAGCTATCAGTTGTTTCCTGCGAAAGTTGATTTACTTATTAGTATTTTTATCTGGACTGTTCTCCGATTTGCTCATATTCGAGATTGCACCCCGCATTTGAGTATCAGCAATCAGATTTTGCAGATTATAATAGTCCATAACACCCAGTTTTCCATCTTTTAAAGCCGTTGCCATCGCTTTTGGAACTTCTGCTTCCGCTTCCACAACTTTGGCCCGCATCTCCTGAACAGCCGCTTTCATCTCTTGTTCCCTGGCAACTGCCATGGCCCGCCGTTCTTCTGCTTTGGCCTGAGCAATTCGTTTATCGGCCTCAGCCTGATCCATCTGCAGTTGGGCTCCGATATTCCGCCCGACATCAACATCAGCAATATCAATTGATAAGATTTCAAATGCCGTTCCGGCATCTAAACCTTTTTCCAATACTGTCTTGGAGATTAAGTCCGGATTCTCCAGGACCGCTTTATGAGTATCACTCGATCCTACTGTAGTAACAATTCCCTCACCTACTCTGGCGATGATTGTTTCCTCTCCGGCACCACCTACTAAACGGTCGATATTGGCCCGGACCGTCACTCTTGCTTTAACTTTAAGTTCAATACCATCTTTTGCAATTGCAGCTACAATAGGTGTTTCAATAACTTTAGGATTAACACTCATTTGGACAGCGTGTAATACATCCCGGCCAGCCAAATCAATTGCGGCAGCACGTTCAAACCCCAACGGGATATTAGCCCGTTGCGCAGCAATCAATGCATTAACAACCCGGTCAACATTACCGCCTGCTAAATAATGGGCTTCCAGTTTATTACTCGAAACATCTAATCCGGCTTTAACTGCTTTAATCATGGGATTGACAATTCTTGATGGAATAACTCTACGCAATCGCATTCCAATTAAATTGATTATTCCGATCTTAACACCTGCAGCTTTAGCCGAAATCCATAGTCCCACCGGGAAGAAGCTTAGAAAGATTGACATAAAGACAATAAATAAAACTCCAATAAAAAAGACCCCAACAATATTTGTTTCCGTTGGCATTAGTGATCACCCCTGTATTTATTTTATATTTTTTTTATTACTACCTTTCTTCCTTCAACTTTTACAACTTGCACCATCTCATCTCTGGCGATAAATTCCCCCTCTGAAACAACATCAAGCTTAGCATCATCAAACAATGCTATTCCGGCAGGACGCAATATCGTCAAGGTCTTACCGGTCTTTCCGACAAAAGATTCCAGGTTATCGACACTACTGTAATCCGCCTCTTGTTCATCCAGAATCAGCGTTTTTGACAATCTCCCCTTGGCCACCGATCTTAAAACAATCAGCAATGCAGCGCCCAAAAATAAAGTAATTGCAATTAAGAGAGTTAAGGCTTGTTCTTGACTTTTAGCAGTATAAATTATTGCAAGGGTTGTTAAAATCAATCCGGTAATACCGAAAACCCCAAATCCGGGATAAAAAAACTCAATTATAATTAAGATAATACCAAAAATCAAAAACAAAGATGATAATGTAGTAAAATTAAACACAAAGCCAAAATCCATCGTAATTCACCTCTTGTATAAAAACGTCCTTAATGGTTAAAAGTTCCTCATTAAATTAGAATTATTTATCGTTTATAATAATTATCGATAAATCTGCAAAATATGCTATAAATTTATCTAATTCTAAAATTTAATACTTAATTTTAAATCCCAATCATTGTTCTCAACATCATACGTAATTGTGGTTTTAAAACAACATGAATCTCTGACAATCATATATTTTTGACTGTACCATCCATCATCAATGTTATACGTCCCTTCGAGTCCAAACTGATACTCCTGATTGATTGGTAGTTTGATATCATATAAAATATTGGTCCCCAATCCAAAATCACTCATTAAATCATGATACTCTTTATTGGTAAATGAATGGATCCCCAGATAACTTATTGTTACATATGGGTGAGGGTTGTAATCAAGACGAATCCCTGAATAAATACCACCATATCGAAGCTTATTCTCGTCATCAGACCACGTTTGACGCGCCAGAAAACCAAGCTGCCATCTTCCCAAGCTACTGTTCCAATATTTTCTGGTGATGGAGAAACCAGTTTCATTATGTTGCTTAGGAGAAAAATCTTTTACGCCATCTACTACGAGAAAATATCGCTCTGTATTATAATAAAAATAATCCGCGATCTCCCAATAATCATCAAAATCATATGCTACTTTTAATAAATTGGAAATATTATTAGTATCAATTTTTAATCCAAGACCAACCTTTGAACTGGTCTTGGTCTTCAAATTACCACTCCACACCAATTTACTATTTGAAAGCAAATTTGTTTCAAACTGATAATCAAATGTTAAACCGTCTTCTTTACTATAGCCCGGTTTAAGAGCAGGCGAATTTAAAGCAACAGAATCATTACCATTTTTTTTGGGTAACGTAATCTGTGGATAGTAAAATACCGGAATTCCTTTAACCCGTAACACTGTCTTATTTAAGATTATTGTTTCGGCAGTAATCGTAATCTTCTTGGCTGAAAACTCATAATGAGGCTTAATCTCAGGGCAGCTTGTCAATCGCGCCTGATCAACCGCTTGCGAATCTTCCTCAACAATCAGACGTTCACCTCTAATTTTTAGATCGCGTGGTTGTTCCTTAATTGTCGCTGTAAATGCAGCAGTTGAACCAATCTGTTCATTAATGTTATATTCCAGTTCTTCAGAGTAATAAAGATTGCCATTAAAAGTGATTTTCACGCCACCGTTCGCTACCACCCACCCGCTATCAACATTATATTTCAATGTTGCAGCTTCAATTCTTACATTATCACTTATTAATATGACTTCATCGTTAGCAATAACAGTATTATTAATGATATCGTATTCCACATCTCCGCTGGATTCAATATTAACCTCTGAAACATCAGCTCTAACCGGATTACAATTTAACAGCAACAATAACATACTAATAATCAATAAATAGAGTTGTTTGTTATCTTTAATAATCTTCTTCTACCCCCGATTATTCCGTTAACGAATAAATTCTGACCGGTTCCTTCACTTGAATATAAAACTCCGTACCCGCTGGAATAGTCTTTTCCTTGCCTTTAATAATCAAGCCAAACAAAATACCCTCGGGTCCTAAAAACATCATTCCGGCAACACTCGCACCAAAAGCTAATTTTCCTGAACGGTTAAGATCCTTTGATTTTAAACCATAAGATAATGCAACATTAGTCCCATCCAACGCCCTAATCTGTTTGAAATCAAGGATTAACCGGGCATCAATACCAAGATTATTAGGTCTTTTAACCCGTTGTAAAACACCAGTACCGGAAACCCCTTTTGGAAAGATGACCTGGCCTTCTTTTTTAATCGTTTCTACAACTACAAAATCAAATAAATCACCGCTATGATTATTAGTTGAACTGATCTCATTGATTGTTTTTACTTTGACAATTAAATCTTTCGGAACCGTTATCCACCGTCCCTTGATAATACCATTAGGAAACACTTGATCAATCAGTTTTTCAAGTCGCACATTTAATGAACCATCATAAGTTACATCAAAAAGTAATTTCTCAATTCTTTCCAGTCGTTCAATCAAAGCTCCCTGAAAACATTGTTTGTATAATACCCATTCCAAAGCTTGAATCTTATAAAGAACCGAAATCGCATGAGGCTGGTTTTGATACAATACCTGATCTAAATAAGATAATCGCTGCGAAATACTATCATCTCTGATCCGGCCAATGATCAATAATTCTAAATTATTGATTCGGTCCAATAATCCTTGTTCCAAATTATACCCCATTGTCTCTTTCTCCATTGTTCTGACCCAATCGATCGGATTTCGGACTGAATCATTAGCAGTGGTAATACTGATCAATAACAATACTGATACTAATAAGGACCAACACCAAGATCTGCGTTTCAAATCGATTTCCCCCATTAAAACCGGATTTTAACTACACTGGTTAAAATCGGGTCGTTAAAGTCTAACATTTGGTACGCCAACCACAAAGTTACCCAGTTATTATATTCAACTCCAATTGAGGTCGTGCTCAAAATACCATTTTGAAACTGTGAATTTACAAAGGACTGATAGGTTAAGACCGTCCAATAATCATCCATCTGATAATTCAAACCGGCGCTTGCCTTAAACTCCGACGGCCAAAAGCTTTCGAATAAGGATCTGTCTTCAGAACTCCGATATAATAAATCAATTCCTCCATAAACCGAAGTTTGTGGATTTAAATTAATACTTCCCTGAAAGTTAATCAGCATCGAATCTATACCATGTTTAGTAACTCTATCCAAATCAACTACTCTGGAATAGTCCGACTGAACATCGTATTCCGGCAGTCCAAATTTACTGGAATCAAAGCGCTCTCTACTCTGATCTTCAGCATAGACAATCAAACTTCCAATCTTCAGCCCTTGATTCAAGTTTCCCATTAACATTTTAGATTGAAATTCAGTCTCTTTCTTACTATAACTTGAAAAAGAAAGACTCCCTTCAAACCGCCATAAATTTTCAATCTGCCTGATCTGATTAACCTCATCCAACAACGCAATCACCGAACTGTTTAATTCAGATCCAACCAGACCATTATTTTGATATCCGTTATCAAGTGGAAACAGATAATAACCCCGCACAGTTTGACTTTCTACAACCGGTAAATCACCTTTAATTACTAAAAATAACTGCTCCTGACCTAACTGTGACTGATAAAGAATATTGACGCCGCTAATGCTTCCATCCAGTAATTCCAAATCATCAGAACTAACATATTTTGATGGGATAAACAAAAAAGTCCGTCGCTGCAAAGATTTATAATATTGCCCATAATAATAGTACGGTGATGAACTGACAACTGCTCCACTTTCATTTTGATTAAGAATCTGGTCTAAATCTTTATAACCATCATCATTCTCGATTACCAATTCGGGAGTAATCCTATTGATATCCTTGGTTTCAATTCCTAAATCCCCTAATTCTTTTTGGAATTCAGTGATCAAACGCTGCAATATTTCAATGATTTTCGGTGGTAATTCAATTGAGCTTTGATTAACATTTACTTTATCAGTGAGTATTTGCTTTATGTAATAGGCGATTTCGAACCGCGATAACTTATTTCCGGATTTAACCCAATCGATCGGATAATTTTTTAAATACCCTTGTTGATAGAGCAACTCCAGATCTTTATAGAACCATTCTGCTTGAACTTCCTGACTATCGTCTGCATAAACCATACTAGTTAAAATGAGAAGGATTACCAAACCAAGGATCCATTTAATTTGAGAATTAAACTTAGGAACCAAAGTATTCACCCTCCCCTTTTTAAATTAATTAAACTTATCCTACATCCTGTTTGCTAAACTTAATAATCATAGTCTTTAAAATAACGTTCAGCTAGGATTACCGCTACATAATCATCATAGGGCTTATCAGGCACCCGTAACCCAATTGGTAATAATTTCTGCCACCATTTGGAGTTTTCCTCCAAATAACGTCTTTTCCCTTCAACACTTGAAAAATCTTCATTAACAACTACAAGAGGGATGCTAAACGGCACCAACAGTTCTTTAATTGCTTTTGATTTGGTACGATCACCGATTATTATTTTTTGGATTTCATATTTTGCTAATATTTGTTCTATTTTAACAGTCAATTCACTGGTAGCAACAATCTGTTTTTGCAGCACCTTGCTGGTTCTTCCGACAACTGCCACTCCACACTTTTGGTTGCCGGGATCAATTGCCAAAATTAGATAATCGATCAACTTCATCTCCGTTTCACTACCTGAAATTAGATCTTTCGCAGTTCAAAATGGACTTTAAGCTGGTTAATCCGATAAATATCTTCATCAGCAATCAAACAAATTTTAAACTTGGAATCTTTATCCGCTTTGATCTCGTTAATCATTCGCGCAACTTCCTGAATCGGGACCATCTCCAAGTTATGTCCGTCACGGACAATACCCTCGGTAATCGCTTTATTATAAGCTAATAAAAGCATTATTAACATTCGGTTCCGTAAATCTGATTCTAAAGTATCTCCAGTTACTTCAGCTTCGGTTATTACTTCCCCTTTTTTAAAAATTAATTGATTGGGTAATAATTCCAGTGTCACAATAACCGGCTCACCGATGACCGAATTCTTCTCAACCAGTACCCGCAGTACCGCTTTGGTCTTCAACTCAGTGATTTGAACACAAATTTCTGCAATTTTCCGTTCAGAGACCCGCAAAGCATAATTTGACTTACCGGGAATTCTTCCTCCCCGCTTCATTGCTATTTCATTTGCTTCCTGCAGGATTGGTTGGATAATGTTATTAAAAGCCGTTTCAGTATTTACAGTTGAACTCACCACTTTGTCAACGAGGATTTCTCCAACAATAAACTGGATCGGTTTGGAACTGATGTCGACAATCTCATTTTCCATCCGAATTTTCTCACTCTGCAGATGCTTGATCTCCTGAAGATAACGCTCCTCCTGACTCTTCAAACTAGTAACTTGACTTTCCAACTCATCCCGCAGGCTTGTTAAGGTAAGCACCCGATTTTGTTTTATTTCCAGCTCATTTTTGGTAACCGTTAAAGCTGCTTCGGCCTGCTTAAATTGTCTTTTAGCCTCAACCAATTGTTTACTGGTAACTTCTAAATCCTTCTCTACCTTTTGCCGTTCTGCTTGAAGTTTATTATATTCGATCTCTTTATTTAAGATTTCTTCGATCTTCTGTTCAATCTGGATGTCTTTCTCTTTGATTTCGGCCTCTTTTTCATTAATTTGCTTCGTTAAAGTGTCGACTCGTTTTACCGCATTCTGCAATTCATCTTGGATAATCGTTAATCTGAATACCGCGGTCCTAACATATTCTGACATTAACATCAATACCATCAATGTCAATCCGGCAATAAAAAATCCGGTCAACACAGTGATAATCATGGAGGTATACTTAGGACGAAGTCCAAAGATGGACAGGCGCTTCTTCCCAACCTTCATACCAACACGGTCTCCTAGAAAAGCTAGCAGACCGCCAAAAAATATTGTGACAATAATCACCAAAAAACTATACATGCATTATCTCCATCTTACCATTTTAACATTTTACCTTCATATAAACATTGATCCCATAACCTGCTAATACGATATTAGGCAACCAGGCTCCAATCAGTGGCGGCAAAATATCATGATTTAGCGATAAATAATTTCCTACGGCCATTAAAACATACCATAGTAGAATAAAGATAATACACAAACCAAATCCGGCAGCATTTGAACGCCGTTGCGGCCTAAGCGCCAAAGGGGTTCCCAGTACGGCAAAGATCAAACTGGCAAACGGCACTGAAAACTTCATATGCAGTTCCACCAGTAATTGCCGTCGCTCCTTCGACGGAGTTGGATGAAACTTCTTAATATAATTATACAACTCTGAGATGCTTTGGCGATCAGGTTCATCATTTAAACTTTTGATCTCTTTCGGGGTCACATCCAAATCGTATTTCATATATCCTTCTTCAACTTTAATTGGAACAAAATTATCGGAATTAAGCTGAAAGATATTTCCATTCCTGAAGTACCATCCGGAACCATCCCAATACATTGTTGAAGTTAAAATAATTCGGTTTAAAACACCTTCCTCAAACTCTTCAATCGTAACCTGGTGCATCTCCTGAAGATGTGGTATAAATTTAACTGCATAAATCCGTTTTTTCATTTTATTATTATGATCTTTAAAATCATAACTAAAATTATAGATTTCACTTGATTTTTGATTACGAAACACTTCACCCTTCATCTTGGTATAAGTCCGTAATGCTTGAGGTACCACATATTCATTCATTAATGTCCCGGAGATGCTGATCACCAGCCCCAACACAATTACCGGCAATGCAAGTTGGTAATAACTCATTCCTCCAGCACGCATTGCAATCGTCTCGCTATGGCCTGTTAAATTCCCTAACCCTAATAAAACTGCTAATAATACCGCTATCGGAGATGCTTGCATAACGTATTCCGGAAAACGCAGTGCTACCAAGTATAAGATATTTATCATCGAAAAACTTAACTGCTCCGTCTGCCGCATTAAATCAATTAAGATAAAGCCCATAAACATGCTTGTAAAGGCAAACAATCCAAAAAAGAACGGGCCAATAATTTCTCGAAATGTGTATTTGTTTAATATTTTCATCTATTACTCCCAGTCACATGCTAAAACGTTCACCAAGATAAAAACGGCGTGCATTTTCATCATTAGCGATTTCATCTGCCGTTCCTGAGACTAATACCTCCCCGGAATACATAATATAAGCACGATCGGTGATTGCTAAAGTTTCCCGGACACTATGATCCGTGATCAGAATTCCCATACCCTTAGAGCGCAAATGATTTATTATATCCTGAATATCCGCAATTGCAATTGGATCAACACCGGTAAACGGTTCATCCAATAAAATAAAGTCAGGAGCTACTGCCAAGGCCCTGGCAATCTCCACCCGCCTGCGTTCTCCACCTGACAACATGTATCCCATACTTTTTCGTAAATGGGTCAACCGAAACTCTTCTAATAACTGATCGACCCGTTGTTTCTGTTCCGCGCGTGACAGCGAAGTCAATTCAACAATCGATCTGATATTGTCTTCAACTGAAAGTTTTCGAAACACTGAAGGTTCCTGCGCTAAATAGCTGACGCCGTATTTAGCCCGGTGATGCATCGGAAGTAAAGTTACATCTTTACCGTTAATAAAAATCGAACCGGCATTGCATCTTTCCAAACCCACAATCATATAAAATGTCGTCGTTTTACCGGCACCGTTTGGTCCCAGTAAACCAACTACCTCTCCGGGATTGACAGCCAAATTAATTCCCTTAACTACCTGCCGTTTGTTATACTCTTTAACTAATCCCTGCGCTATTATTGACATTGATCAATGCTCCTAAGTACAGTAATCTATTACATCTATTACATCATACTTTTATTCCTTGATTATTTTCGTTTTGACAACTCCCTGTGCCGTAACTTTCTCAGTTTTTAAGTTATAAATAATTTCCGTAGCCGTTAATTGATTATCACCTTTAATCAAAATTGGTTCTTCTTTCAAAATCAAATGTTCAAGTTCCCGATTGAAGATTACTTTCCCAGCTTTAATCTTTATCTCGTCATTAGTCGCAACTACCGGACCAAATACTGTGAACAGTCCTTTATCAGGATTCCCAATAATTGAATCTCCTGTAATTCGCCATTGCTGATAAAGAATCACTGGTTTGAGATTAAACTTTACCTCGTCCTTCTTCCGATCCCATTCCATTGAGCCACTCTGAATTGTTGTATCGTCACGCAATGCTAAAATTACATCTTGACTTGCAGTAAAAAATTCTCGACGAAGATCAATCATAGCCTCCAAACTTTTTAAAGTTCGTTTTTCCGGTTGGTTTTGGACTAGATTAACACCATTTTTCCCTTTGATAATTTCTTGTTCACGATAATACTCCAAATAGGAAGTTTGAAGCACCATCTCATTCCATCTTGCTTCTACCGGTTTAGAATCCGTTCCATAATATTTGACGATGTTTTTTTGCAGATCCATTTCGCCGCCACCAGGAGCTACTAACTCCAAACCGTTAGCGGTCCAAGCAAGACTCCAACAGAGCAGAATACTTAAAATTGGTAATAAGTTTCGTCTCATCTATTTTTTACCTCGAACTTTAACATTGGTCATCCCTGCAAAAACTAGTTTTTTTAAATCCAAATCAGCACTTACTTTTTCAGTGTTAATAATTGAAGAACCATCATCATAACTAACCTTACCCTGCGCATTAAGATTATTGTTGTCAGAATCCCACTGCAATGTTTCCATTGTTATTTTTTTACCGTCAATCGTATTCAGAACTACGTTACCACTTAAGGTAATAATGTTTTGCTTCCACAAAACCGTTCCTGAATCTGCTTTTACAAAATATTGTGGTACTTGATCAATAATATATTTACCTTCAATCTTAGTTAAGCATCCTTGTTCATAATTCAAGTCAGTCATTTTGGCCACTTTTAATTCCCAAAACTGATTAGGCTCTTTTCCAGGTATTTTAACTTCAATTCCAATAAATTCTTCCTGATTTTTAGGAACAACAACCGTTCTATCCTCCAAATGCCCGGGCTTCAAAACACTAAAACCTATCATTATCAGAACAATAATAATTATGATTGAACCCAAAATCATAAACCATTGTTTTTTCTGCATCTTTTTTCCTTCAAACAAATGTATGTTTTACATAAATTCTTCAAATTGATCTTCAAATCCTTCTATTTATCATTTCCAAATAATAAAATGTATTGCTATTCAAGATCATTCATCAAAATTAACCGCAACAATTTTAATCTTGTTCTGAGTTGCCAGTTTCAACAACTCATCTTTTTGAGTCACTAAAGTTTTCTCCGCTTCAATTGCTAATACCGAAGCTTTAACCTGAATCATCGACTCCAAAGTGGTTTTTCCAACTGTAGGGACATCAAAACGCTCGTCTTGATGTGGTTTACTGACTTTAACAACCACCGAATTAGCTCCGCCTAATAAACCACCCCTAATTATAGCCTGGTCAGTGCCTTCAATCGCTTCAACCGCCAACACTACTCCGTTCTTCACCACGACACTCTGCCCAATATCTAAACCTCCACTTGCTTTTGCCATCTTAAAACCCAGCTTAACATCTGCCAGCTCCGCTTCGGATAATTCACCCGCCAAACTTCCGGATTTGACCAGTAAACTTTTTAAATAATCAGTCTGTTTGGCAACCTTAATATTGGATTGCTCAAAAGCATCGACAATCGCACCTAAAATTGCATCGTCATTTTTTTGAGACAATCTGTTAAGTAACTGACTGAGTGTCTCGTCAAAACCTCCTTTAAAGATCCCTTCTTTACTTACTTTGCCGGCAAACACCAATTCATTAACTTGATTCTCCAAAAGAAACGCGATCATTTTCTCGAGGTTTCCTACCGGTATTTCAGCATATAATGACATTAATTTTGAGAGTTCTGGCTCCACCTCACCACTAAGACCTACAACTACCGGTTCAAACCCTCTTTGTTTTATCTCCTTAACAACTTCAAATGGCAAATTTCCTCTACCGGCAATCAAACCCACTTTCTTCTTTGGCATCATTGATTACACCTCAAAATTGTTATAATATCTCAAGCCAGTCACTGATAAAAAAGACTAGACAGCTTCGTCTAGTCCTATTCATTAATTGCTTAAATCATCTTGACATATAATTTTTATCTCAAGATGCCCCGTTCAGCATTCCGCAAAAATCTGATAAAATGATCGATCTCTTCACAACCCTGTAACTCTTGTTCCATCTGTTCAATAGCCCGGTTTACAGTAAGACTAGAACGGTATAAAATCCGATAAGCCTTTTTAATCTCATCCCGAATTTGAGGATCAATTCCATTGCGTCGCAGACCAACCACATTAATCCCCGATACTTTGGCAGGATTACCATCAACCAACACAAAAGGCGGTACATCTTTAACAATTTTTGAACAAGCTCCTACCATAACCATCTTACCAATCTTAGTAAACTGATGAATTCCGCTCATTCCGCCAATAACAGCACGGTCTTCAACGGTAACGTGTCCCGCTAAAGCAGTGCAGTTAGCGATGACGATGTGGCTACCCAATTGACAATCGTGAGCAACGTGGGAATAAGCCATAAATAAATTATTATTACCTATTCTCGTCTCACCACCGCCACCTTCAGTACCGCGGCTAACTGTTACATTTTCTCTAAACGTATTATTATCTCCGATAAAGAGGTAACTCTTTTCACCTCTAAATTTCAAATCTTGAGGTTCACACCCAATTGAACATCCATGAAAGAAACGGTTCCCTTGACCAATAGTTGTCCAGCCCTCAATAACTACATGCGGACCAATTACACAATTATCGCCAATTTCTACGTTTTCACCGATAATAGCATAGGGGCCGACTACAACATTTCGTCCAAGCTTGGCATTAGGGTGTACAATTGCTGTTTCATGAACTTCTCTTAAATTAATTACTTTTGACTCAACTAGTTTCATCAACTAGGCCCCCTGTCTTTTTTTAAAAATGAAAGATAAATATAGGATATGTAATTATAATAACATTATTATTATCGGTAGTCTTCCTTGTAAACGGACATCTATTTTAAGCCGATTTAGGGGATATTTCGTCAATATCTCTCATTTAACTAATATAACCATTAAAATCTACTATTTTCTATATTTTTTTAATTTTTTATTCTCCCATTATAAACATCAAGTCCGCTTCAGCAGCAATCTGATTATCAACTTTAGCAACAGCCTTTACTTTACCAACATTCCCTTTAAAACGAACCACTTCAATCTCCAAGATCAACTGGTCACCAGGGACAACCGCCTTACGGAATCTGGCATTATCAATACCTGTAAAATAAGGGATTTTACCTTTACAATTCTCCTCGTTTAACATTACCAAACCGGCTGCCTGTGCCATACTCTCAATGATTAATACTCCCGGCATTACCGGCTTTACAGGATAATGGCCATTAAAGAAATCCTCATTAACACTAACGTTTTTTAAAGCAACGATCTTTTGATTTGGTACTAATTCCAAAACCCGATCGACCAATAAAAACGGATAACGATGGGGAAGCAAAGCCTTAATTTGATTGATATCTAACATTTTCATCACTCCTACAATAAAATGGTGGCATTTTGGGAAATAATTTTTTTAGCTAACTCATAATCAAGCGCATGTCCGGAACGAATCGCAATTATATGTCCGGTTAAAGGACCTAATAAATAAAGATCACCCAGAATATCCAGTATTTTATGGCGCACAATCTCCTCGGGAAAACGAAGCTTATTTTCATAGCCTTGGTCTCCTACGACTACTACGGTGTTCAAATCGCCACCCAAAGCCAGCCCCTTACTTTGAAGATATTCTATTTCACGCCGAAAAGCGATCGTACGGGCCGGTGCGATTTCTTGAAGAAAAGTATCGCTAGCCAGCTTATAATGGTAATACTGCGTCCCGGTTACATGATGATCTGAAGTAAAAGTAAAACTGATCTCCAGGTCGTCACCAGGTAAAATTACCAATGTGGCTTTGGTCGGCTCATTCTGCCTGTATACTATTCCTTCAACCCAAACCGGTTCCTGAATTCGCAGATATTTACGCGGAGCCTTTTGGGGAACAATCCCCGCCTTGAGAAGCTGTTCGGCAAAATAAAGGCCACTACCGTCTCCTCGGGGGACTTCTTCCCCATCGATCTCAATTAGAGCATTATCAATCCCTAACCCATGAAATGTAGCCATTAAATGTTCAATCGTCGCAACCTTCCAACCATCTTTACCAACAGTCATACTCTTGGTGGTATCAATCACGGAATTTACTTCAGCTTTAATTGATGGTTGTCCCGGTAGGTCAACCCGTTTAAAATAAATCCCTGTATCTTCCGGCTGCGGTTTAATTGACATTTTAACTGTGGCGCCACTTTGCAAAGCGGTGCCAGCGATATCTATTGTTGCAGCAATGGTCTGCTGAAATTTCATTCTAACCCCCACTATCAAGGATAAAAATATAATTCAATGCATTTATTTCCAATTTGTTTATAGTAGTGTAAAACTGTAAATAATTCACTTTTGTCACTTTAACTAATACACTACAAAATTATATGCCAGCATTACTTTTATGTCAATAACTAGTGTCTTAATAATCTGCGGTACTTTTGACCAATTTCGGAGACCGGCCGTTCAAATACTTCTTCGGGAACTCCTGATTCGACAATTACTCCTTTATCCATAAAGACAATCCGGTCAGCCGCCCGTCTGGCAAAAAATAATTCATGGGTAACAATCACCATTGTCGTCTTACCTTCCCTAACCAACTCTTCCATTACTTCAATAACTTCTCCCACTAAAATCGGGTCTAATGAGGCTGTAGGCTCATCCCAGAGCATGATCTCCGGTTCCAAAGCTAATGCTCTGGCAATACCGACCCGCTGTTGTTCTCCGCCACTCAATTCTTCCGGTTTGTCATTTAATTTGTTACCTAGTCCTACTTTTCCAAGGGCAATCTTTGAACGTTGCTCCGCTTCCAAAACAGGGATTCCATGCAGGCGCAATGCCATTGCAACATTATCCAACGCTGATAACCGTTTGATTAAATTGAAATGCTGAAACACAAATCCAATTTTCCGCCGTACTTCCAACAGTTCGGTTAATGACAATTCAGTTATTCTTTTATTACCTAAACTGATCATCCCCGAATCAGGCTCAGTAAGCCGGTTAATACATCTGATCAAAGTTGATTTCCCACAACCGCTTGGGCCCATTATAACCACAGTTTCACCTTGATCAACTTCAAGACTAATCCCATTTAAGGCTTTTTTATGCCCATAACATTTATATAAGTCTGTGATTTGAAGCATCAAGCTCCCTCCACTACCATTTATTACTTTACTTCATTGTCATCTTCCAACGGTTCAAAAATTGCAATAAGCCTGGTCTTCCTGCCGGAATCACAATTTCTTGCATAATTGTTTTGAAAGATAATCCGAGTGAAAGCCCGGCCATAACCTCTTCTTTATTGATTGGATTAATCTTCTCGGCAATCACGGCCATTCCAATCCCCAAAATTCCTCCTAAGATCCCAATCTGCCAATAGTCAAGGAATGGGATACTGGCCCCGGCCAAATAATAGGTTACTGCCAGCCATAATCCGCCAACTAAGGCAGCATAAATATTCGACCAACTTAAAACCCGGGCCGCAGTGTTATAAACCCTCTGAAGCCATTCACTTTGAAGAACGGTTGCTTTCGGCAATAATGAAAACTCCATCTTCTTGAGCATTGAAATGATCAACGAATGGTCGAGAATAAAGCCTAATAACCATAAAACAGTAACCACTAACGCCGCAATCGTCGACCTTACTTCTGCGAGAATTTTAAATAATTCACCCCTGATATTCGGTTGAATCGTCCCTACCGGCAGTGAAAAGAGCGCTACATCATCAACGCCAACCACTCTTTTAACGGTAGCTTCGACAACTTTTGGCTCAACCACTGCTTGCGTAAAGATCTGAATCCGATCCCGTGATACGCTTTCGCCATCCACATATTTATTGATTAGATTCACCGCATTACCAATCTCTTCATCCAGTAATTGGGGCAGGGAGTTTTTTACCCGTTCCAGCTCTGCAATCAGGACTGAAAGATCAATATTATCAGATCCAAACAACCGTTTTGAAACAACATCCAATCCAATCTTAGCATTCTCAAGATCAAATCCGGTAATACCGGAGATCACTTGGTCGGTTGCTTCGATCATCTCTACTAACTTTTGATGATTTTCGCTTCCGGGCGTAAAAACTGCTCCAAAACTATTCGCCTGTTCAGCTAAGTCCCTGGCTTTATTACGCCATGACAACAGTACTGCTACCAAAGGATTAAACCGGTTGATGAAGTCATCCAAACTTTGAACCCGCTCGCGTAGTGAACTTTCGACCGTCGTTAACTGCTGATTGAGGAGTTGAATCTTTTCAAAAATTCCACCTTTGCCATCAATTGCTTCTTGCAGTAAAGGGCTTCCCATTATTAATCTTGCAGTATCTAACCCTTCCAGTGTTTGATTGAACCGGCTTTCCAAAATCTGGACCCGCCCAAACGTTTTGGCTAAATAGTCAAGGTCATCACCAATTCCATTAATTAAATTAGCCATATTGACCAGGCTGGTACGGTTAATCCTGCCGCTTAAACTGTCAACACCGGTTTCAACCGTATTTAAGGCTTGTTTAACTTCAAGCAATTGTTGGTAAACATTTTCAAGGTTATTAACGGTTAATCCGGGCCCTCCGGTTGCCTGGTTATAGTCGGCAATTGCTTGATTTAATGAAGTTAATAATTTAACCCCTTGATTCATTGCGTAGACCAATTGTACCTTACGGCTTGACACCTCAATTCGCCCTATTCTTTGACCAATTTTATCCCCTGGAAGTAATTGATAAGCAGAATGATCATCCAAATATTCGGCATCACCCTGGATGATTAAACCATGGACCCCGCTGGCATCAACCGTCATCGTTTTTACCACAACATGGAGCGGTTCCAGGGTATCACCCGGTTTTAGCTTGTTAACATTCTGCCCATTTAAAACCAAAAGATCACCGATTTCGATATTCGAACTTGCTTCGGGAATAATCTTTACCTCAGCAGCATAAGCCAGTAAAAATTTTTTGATCTCCGATAACGTATTCACCATATATTGATACTCGTCAGCCCCGCCTGATAAAGTAATATCACGGGCGTAATTAATCCCAAATTTCCCAATCAATGATTGGGAAACTTTTCTTCCCAAAGCGATCATCTCTTCAGATGAAAACCCGGAATTCATTCTAAGCTCCAGAACCTGATACTTATTCAAAATCTGCTTAATCCGGGCATCAACCCGATCACTAAAGCGAATATCTTTTAAAACCACTCCGATACTATTACCATCTTTAAAAGTAAATTTCACTCCGGAAATGCCCTCGATTTCATTAGACAACAAATCAAATGCACCTTTTGGCACACTTGAAACACTGATCATCGGTTCTGTCATAATTGAAAAACCCGCATTACCAGGCAGATTACTGAAATAATGTCCCAAATTATTAAAGATCGCTTTAGTCTTATACTTATCCGGTAAGGTTAGAAACACCGTTGTCTGTCCAGCCAAACTGATCCCCGACTTAATCGTAGCCCCCGGAAAATACTCCGCGACAACCTCTCTAATCTGGCGGATTAAAGCTCCTTTTAGTTCCTGACGCCCTTGGAAGAGCAGATCGTACTCGCCAAAATCGCCCATAATTCCAACTACGGCTTTTGCAAAATATTTATCAGTAGTCAAGGCAAAACCAGCCGCAAATAATGCTGCTATAATAATACCAACCAAGAGCAATACAATAATGTCTTTTACAAATGTATCTTTCTTAATCAACAGCATCTTACTCCTCCTGCTGCATCGATTATATCACATTAAACGTCATCAATCTAAGGTTAATTGCCTGTTTAGCTGGCTAAATGTTTGGAAGGTTAGGAAAATATTAAAAGGAGGCTCTTAACCTCCCTTTTGTTCTGTTATTTGGTAACTGCCATCAACCCGTTTCCTTTAGCTCTTACTGTATTACGCTCACCAAAAACACTTGGTCTTTTAGGTAAAGTATCAGTAAATACAAGTAGATTTGCCGGCAGATCAAGTACAGTTACAACAACATCAATTACCACAATCTCCCGTAATTCTGTTGGGGTTAATAGGTTAAAATCTATAAAAACAATTGCTGGACTTAACTGACAAGTCATTCCAGCCGCTACGCCAGGTGTATCAACAAATCCGCTAAAGGGGATGTCGACTCCAATATGCCGCACAAAGCCATCCTCATCGACGAAGAAAATCTGTTTATGCAAAATTCCTTGGAAGATCACTTTATTGTCAATTACAAAACATTCCATATCACGGACACTAGCGACAATTTCATCAATTTTCTCTGCCGGAAGCGGTAGGGTTATGGTATCATCGACTAGGACTTGAGCGGTAGTTTCCACAAGTACTGCCATCATAATCCCTTCTTCCTTCATTTTTATATATAATATGGGATTGTCGGGATATAAGAGTTATGATGGAAGCACTTTTTCCGAAATGACACATATCTCCTCCAAGCTTACTTTCCTAAAAACCAGTCCCTTATTTCCTGCCCACTGTTCGGTGGGGGTTCCTTAATTTTTTATGCTTGTCCGGCCTCAAACACCTCTCCAATAGTTAGAATCTATTAGAATAGTCGTTCCCTACGACGGCGGCTTCGGCTTCACTCTTGAGGTAACTGTGGTTAAAAAAGTTCATAATACATTAAGTAAAAAAAGGTCGTTGCTGAATACTTTTTCAAGCAGGAAGCAACGACCCTGATAATTAATAGATGAAATATTAATTAGATCGCTATTTTCTTCGGAATCAACAACTTCTGCCCAACCGTAAGTTGACCCGAATCAACCAGTTTATTCGCTTTTACCAATGTTTCAACCGTCGTCTGATAATGGCGGGCGATCTTCCAAAGGGTGTCCTCCGGTTGGACAACATAAAACAACATACATGGACGGGTCCCGGGATCGACTCTCTCAACTAAGGCACAATTACTCAAGACTGTTAACGAACGCGGTGTTGTCCCGACTAAAGTTGTTTTTAAAGTTCCGGAGAGTTTCAGACTGCGTTCACTGCTCATCTCTAATTTGGTTTGGTTTAAAATAACTTGAGCCTGGAGTAATGTTTCAGGTTGAATTCCCGGAAAATCAATCACCGCAGTAATTGGAACTGAATTGGTATTACGTTCCTCCCAACTTGCAGTCGCAAGGCGTTCTGATCCACTGTTATCTGCAATATAGCGCAGCCAGACATCCAATCCGCCTTCAACCAATACTTTATCACTTGCCGCTTCAAACTTGAGGTCCAGTGGCGTAACTCCATAGAGTAAAATTCTTTCCAAATCCGGTTGCCCAGCAGCCAAACTGAGTTCGGCCTCAAATTCAATCTCCGTAGTTTGTTCGCCGGTAAATTCATTATAGGTCAATGTATTCTTTTCAACATCAACTACTTGTTCAGCTTCTGGAATCACTTCGGTGATAACCTCTTGGGTACCGATCTGAATAATCGCCACATCACTCTTCAACTCCGCACTCAAAACCAGTTCCCGTTGGTTCCGCAGACTGAGATTCAAGCCTTTGGCAGTGACCTTTGGCAGCAATACTGTCCGCTCAGAATGATTTTGATACTCGATCATTGTTTCAAATGGTATCGCGTTTCCTGTCTCGGTGCTCCATTCGTTCACAAAGATCTCTGTCGGACGGCCGCTCTCATCACTACCAACATAGACAACTGTTACTTCAAGCACTCCCTGAAGACTGACTTTATCATTGCTCAACTTAGCGGAAAGATTGGCTGGTTTAACTTGGTATTCAAGGATTCGGCTGATCCCAGGTTTAAGGTTAGGTAATACCAACGAAGACCGAATTGGAATATAATTGGATTTATTAATCCAACTCTCTTCAACGGTAATCTGTTCTTTTTGGCAATTCACCTTTCCCGCAGGCTGCAATTGCTGAAGTACTTCCAGTGATTGCGAAGCAACAGAATGGACCGTCAACTCGATCTTTCCCTGGAAAACTACTTCATTACCGGTGATTTTTTCAAAATTACCAGTAATAGCTTTGCTTTCAACCTCAACCAACATCTCCGAATTTAATCCGGGAATACTGATGGTCTCTTCAAAATCAATTCCTAAATCCTGATTCCAATACATTGCATATTCCTGCGGGATCGGATACTCTTCAAATTCACCGTCTGCCTGATTAATATATTCGGGAATCTGTTCTTTTTTTGCTAGATAGATAACATATGGATAAACTCTTCCCAATATGGTTATGGTTTCATCAGCAATACGAAACTCAACTGGATCAATCCGGAAATTTCCTCCTTTGATCTGATCAATCTCCGGTAAATTCTCACTCAAATATAACTGAGCGTCAACGGTAATCTGCCGGGAACGATCCTCAAAAAACTTTGGATGAGTAAACTGATTAAATTCACAACTTAAAGACATAAGTACATACGCCTCCTTACAAACATAATTGACAAGATGTTTTCTTCCTAAATATTTTGCTACGAAACAGATCCGGTGTTCATCTTTCACCCCCCAATCCTCCATGCGGAAGGAATACCACTCCAGTAATTGGTATGAGCTGAATTCTGATTTTATGATGAATAAATTTAAGTCTAAAAAAACCGGCAGTACCGAAATAAAAAAATCACTCCTTCACGAAGTGATTTTTGATTTAATATATCAACTTTCGCACATAGTTAATGTGCAGTGAACATTGAAAAATCAATAGTTTTGGGCAATAAAGAAGTTCAAGAAACCTCTTATATGTGATATAATAGAAGTGAATAAAACCCATTAAAATCAACA
>Ga0209409_1001480_pt1 | contig 20098 bp, 21 predicted proteins | sample AD_JPNMR1_MetaG_FD_184424 | JGI IMG/M metagenome (GOLD analysis project Ga0209409, IMG submission 184424) | Active sludge microbial communities of municipal wastewater-treating anaerobic digesters from Japan - AD_JPNMR1_MetaG (SPAdes) (version 2) | ecosystem: Engineered > Bioreactor > Anaerobic...
ATGATTCGCGAAGTACGCAGGATGTTCACATTTTATACTATAATTTTAAGCGTATAACATTATGACGAAGATTCTTGAAAGAATAAGAGAGAATATATGAATATAAAGCTACTTATCCAACACAGCATGAATATCAGTATTCAATTGGTTAACCTGAAGAAACTCATCAAAATCCTCCTGAACTTTTGTAATTATTGGTCTGAAACTATATAGCCATTTTGGTGATGTGGGAATCGGATGGCGAGATGAATCATCTGAGAGCCATGCGCCAGTGGAATCCGCGCACTCAATCTGTCACCGATCGTATCCATCTGATAACTTGCCCGAAGAGGCACTGCCCTGATATGCGTCGTTTCGGCTTGCCTTCGACATAGTCGAAAGTGTGACAAATGAATGAGTGCTTTCACCAACCACAGGTCGTGGCTCGCATCACCGAACAATCTGCCATGATGTCTATGTTCATCGGCACGATACCTCACAGCTCCTGTGAGGCTATGTGCTGGTGCTACGAGTACACGACCCTGACGACTTCTTTATAAAAATCTGGATCAGAGCAGGCCTCCGCAGCAGAGGATGCCCCCGAACTCAGTCGGGGGATGGTCATGGATCTACGATTGTCGTGACAAACTCATGCCTGCCATCATGCCTGCCGTCATGATACCAATCGCGCCTGCCATCATGCCATGTGTGTCCTGTTGAGCTCCACTCCCACGTGTACTTGTAGGTCCATCTTATCGGCTCATAAACTATGGGCCTGTAGTAGTACCTGACCGGAAGCGTGTAGTAGTATGTTGTGAACGTGTAGCCTCCGTACCACCACGGCCAGTCCTCTCTGACGTAGTACCAGACGTAGTTGCTCCTGTAAACGCCATCAATCACATACCATACCTTGTAGACACCAGGGAACGGCCCGTAGAACCATGCCCAGTATCTGTGGTAAGGACGGACACGACCCAGATGCTGCGTGACTATCTGGCCTGTCGGATACTCATAGTATATAACTAGGTCACCACCTACCGATGGCACTATCTCCTGGTTCGCCCAGCTCTTTGTCGGCACATTCAGGCTGACCGTGTGCTCGTAATTCAATCCATCAACTATCCACAGCCCGTTCCCCTCAGGCACACTGCTCAGGACTGATGGATCATCCACCGCGCCCTGATCAACCAGGCTCCCGGCATCTGCCGGCTCCTCATTTGTGAAATATGCGCTATCAGGCGGCGGCTGGTAGTAATCTACCGGCTGATCCGGATACTCTGTCGGGTAGAGGGCATCATAATCCTCTGGATTCATCGCAGCAGACAGGCCTGCGACGATCACCAGTCCGATGATCAGTTCTTTAAGCATCATACATGCAGAGGGAGGGGACCAGAGGATAAAAGGTTGATTTTTATATGTGAGTCAGATAAGATCTAGAAGCGATCTACAGATGATCTAGGTGATGAGCAGCATCGCTGCATGCTGAAATCCAGGAACCACACAGATCCAGCGGAGATCATCATCGCCCTGCTGTGAGAGAGTCTCCGTGAATGAGCGGAGATGCACAGCCCTCAGCAGGCAGGGCAAACCTGCGGCCTGATTGACCTTGATGCATTCCACAATATCATCGGCCATCGCAGCGGATGACGGAGATGATGCGATCTCCCGCCGCCTCTCTTACCATATCCAGTGCCTCATCCAGGCTGGCTGGCCTGCGATTCTCTGATATCGATTTTATGGCCTTCCCGATGATATCATCGTTTCCTGCCCTCACCCTGACGATCACGCTCCCCTCCGGCAGGACAAGACCGCTACAGATGCCATCGAGATCCCCGTCCACTATCCCCAGTACCGGTATCCCGAGCCTGGACAGAACATCTCCGGCGATGGCTGTTGTATCATCGCCTATCGTTATTACAAATGATGCATCCGATGCGAGCTCGAATGAATCCTCTGCAGCATGATCTATGATCGCGAACCTGCCGTTCCTGCTCGTTCTCATGGAGCCAAGCCTTGGCTTCAGCATCCCTGCAGTTCTCCGCACAGACCCACTTCGAAGGATCGCGGATCGAAGATCGACATGCGGAAGCTTCTCCAGCCCATGCATTTTGAGATCTATTCCTCTTGCGCCAACGATCCTCCCGTTCCGCGCCACGATCTCTACGCAGGTATCAGTGGCCGTGCCGATAACCGTGCCGTTGACAGAGATCCTCTCTCCTGGCAGAACTCCACTCATCCTTCTCACAATCGCATCGCCTTCCTGGCGCATATTATCATCGGTCACGCATGCATCAAGAATCTCAAAACCGAAGTGTGATGCGAGCCCCTCTGCGATGGCATTGCTGAGATCAGATGGATTCGAAAGAGCAGCGACGAAGCGACCGCCGGAGTCCGCCTGGATCAGGGGATTTGCGGGCCTGGCCCGCCCAGCCACGATAGCTCCAAAAACAATCCCTGTCTCCCTGCTCTTAGCGTGGTTCAGGAGAACTGTGAGGTCTGAGTGCTGGAGGTCCTGCACAGACTGGCTGGGAGTCCTTCGCCTGCTGATATCGATCCTGTCAGCAAGCCCGGCATCGATGACCGCAACCCTGCCCATGGTACCGCCGAGGACTGCAACCACATCGCCATGCCCTTCAAGCCATTCCATGGCCCGGAGAGCAAACCCAGTATCCACTACCTCTGGACCGTGAATCACAACACCTATCGAGAGCCTGCGCTCATCCGCCGCATTCGAGGTTCTCATCGTGGAGCCTGGCACGTTCCATCAGCTCTTTCTGCTCCTTCATCCTCTCCTCTAGATCCCCAAGAGACATGCCGCTGAGCTCCTTGCGCTCAGGGACCTTATCTATGGGTTCCAGGTGGGATGTCAGATAGTAGAGCTCTGTGGAATCCAGAAGCGCCCAGGTCTCCCCGTCCTCCTCTTTTATGAGCTTGACGACCCCGACAGTCCCGGTACCGTTGTACCTGACCAGGGATCCTTCCTTTATCTCCATCACAACCACCATACGAGCCGGGAGGTGCACCGGCACGAATATTTTCGCGTCTCTCTGGTTTAAGCCTTGCGATTTTGCTGAAGGACCTCTGCGATTCAGAATCCATTCCTGGGCTCGAATCACCGAATGTCATTTCAGGAACCGGCATTCTCTGAAGATAGGAATCTGCGAGATGAAATGCTGTTGATCTCAATGATACGAGTAACATGACCCGGCATGATGGCGCTCAAGCGCCTGTGGTCAATTGATGCCAATCCAAACGACACGACCCAGTCCTCTGAGATCCAAGGAATTGCTGAATCCCATGATCGCCTGAAGGCAACCAGCTTCCAAAAGATTAAATTGTATGTGTCCGAGTTGAGCTGGGGCTGGAGAGATAGATGTCAGAGGATCTGAGTGGCATTTACGCAAGGGCACCTGCAATATTCCGGGGGATACGTGGGGAGATAGAGAAGGTCATGGTCGGGCAGAGGGTTGCGATAGAGCAGCTTCTCGCCTCCATAATCGCTGGAGGGCATGCGCTGCTCGAGTCCAACCCCGGCCTCGGGAAGACCCTGCTGATAAAGACCACAGCGAGGACCATGAGCTTGAGCTTCAGCCGGATACAGTGCACGCCTGATCTGATGCCGGCTGATATCACAGGAACCACGATCATCGAGGAGGTCGACGGGGAGAAGAGGTTCAGGTTCGAGCCCGGGCCGATATTCGCAAACATAGTCCTGGCGGATGAGATAAACAGAGCTTCGCCAAAGACACAGTCTGCGATGCTCGAGTCGATGCAGGAAAAGCAGGTGACTGTTGGGAACAGGACATACAGGCTCGACGATCCGTTCTTCGTCCTGGCGACACAGAACCCGATAGAGATGGAGGGGACGTTCCCGCTGCCTGAGGCGCAGCTCGACAGGTTCCTCATGAAGATAAAGATGGACTATCCCTCGCCTGACGAGGAGTTCCAGATCATGGAGAGGTACACCGGACGAGTGGAGCCCAGGGTCCAGAGCGTTGCGAGCAAGGAGGAGATCCTGGGGCTGCAGCAGATAGCAAGGGAGGTGCCGATATCCGAGGATCTCAGGAAGGCCGCTGTGCAGCTCGTGGTATCAACGAGGAGATGGGAGGGGGTGAGATACGGGGCCAGCCCCAGGGCCAGCATAGGTCTCATCCTCGCAGCCAAATCAAGAGCTCTGCTCGATGGCAGGAACTACGTATCCAGGGAGGATCTCCATGTGATGGCTTATCCTATTCTGAGGCACAGGCTCATACTGACGTTCGAGGCCGAGCGGCGGGGCCTGACCCAGGACCAGGTGATCACCGACATACTGAAAGAGTTGAAGATCTGATATGGACACGGATTTCTTCAGGGAGCTTGAGCGGTTCAGTCTGCTTGTGAGAAAGAGAGTATCCACAGCCCATATAGGGTCCAGAAGGTCCATAAGGTTCGGCCACGGGATAAGCCCTGTCGGGTACCGCGAGTACAGGAAGGGAGATGACTTCAAGCTCGTCGACTGGAAGGTGTATGCGAGGACAGAGCGGCTCTACGTAAGAGAGCACGAGGAGGAGAGGAGCCTTCTGGTCCACATCCTCCTGGACTCGAGCGGCAGCATGCGCTTCAACAGAAAGTTCGAGCTTGCATCGAAAATTGCAGCAGGCTTTGCGTTCATAGCAGCACAGGAGAACGAGAAGTTCTCCGTCTCCACCTTTGCAGAGGAGCTCAGGGCAGGCGAGCCTGTGAGGGGTGTTGGAAACCTCCTGAAGATGATAGATCTTCTGGATGGCACAGAGCCCTCTGGCAACACGGATATCCTGAAGGCATCAGACCAGTTCGACAGGATGATCTCCACAACCAGCCTTGTCGTTCTCATATCAGACATGCTGGACGATCTTGATAAGGTGGAGACCGCAATCTACAGATTATCACGCCACGATCTCATCGTTGTGCAGATACTCTCGCCTGCGGAACGTGATCTCGAAGTATCCGGGGATGCGAGGTTCATCGATATGGAGAGCGGGGAGGCTCTGATAACAAGGATCAGCCAGCGGCTCAGAGACTATTACAGATCCAGGCTCGAGGCGCACAACTCCAGGATATCGGAGGTCTGCGATTCCGTCGGGTGCAGCCGGTTTCTATTCGATTCGGAGATGCAGGTCTTCGATGCATTCTCGGAGATACTGAGAGCCGGAGTGCTTAAGATCTGAGGAAGGCTGGTGAGCACCTGAACGCTCACAGAAGTCATAAAGAACCTCATGGGTGCAGTGGTAGCAAAATCCGGTATTCAGGCCGGAGCAGTTGACGCTCTGTCTCTGTTTTAACGGTTTCTTGCTCAAAAAAGATACTATCCGCATCGAGAATGCATGCGAGCCCTGCAGGCCCAGTGCCCTCCTTTACTGAGTTTGCGCCCTGCTAACCCCCATCAGCAGAACAGACTCCTCACCACCTCTGTCAGTATCGGACCTGCTGTGTCTATGATCTTCGCCTCGAAGATCCAGCCTCTCTTCTCCGGCAGCTCACCGGTCACCATTATCGCGCATCCCTCATACTGGCTCAGATCCAGCTCATGCGATGCAGCAAGCTCCTCTGCGGAGACTGCAGGTTTCACTATCTGAGTCAGCCTCACGGTACAGCAGTGCTCCCGTGGCATCATGATATTCAATCTGCCATTCTCGACAATCCCCAGAAACCGATCCATGTGTATCAACCTCCAGGTAACGTACATGTATGAAAGGTATAGTTAAAAAAACCTTGCGATGAATTCTGGGGAGACATAAAGCGTGAACCACTGTGTACAGCTTCATGCTTTTTATTTTTGCGTATTGTCCAGATGCGGCCCCGAATCACTGAGATCAGCAGCATGTGACATGCGGGATTCAGCTGCTGTGCTGGATGAGTCCTGAAAATCAGTAAGCTGAAGACGATTCCAGAAATGGATGGGGAATAGACCGGAACCGACATCTAGAGACGAAAATGTGGAAAAGTTATCCAACACAGCAGATTCAGCTGATGTTTACACGTACGCCAGTATCTGGCAGATATCTCCAGGCTGCTCAGCGATCCGAACCTCTTATCGTTTTTCAGACATGACCATAACGATATCCTTAACAGCACCGCCGCTTAATGACGATGCATGCGCTATATTTCAGCTGAGGAGATGGGCGCGATAGATGCGAACTGCGCGTATCTTGGCATATCCACGCTCCAGCTCATGGAGAATGCGGGAGCAGCGCTCGCGGGTGAGATCAGGAAGCTCGGAGGAAATAGAATCGCCATAATCGCAGGCAGAGGGAACAACGGCGGAGATGCTTTTGTGGCCGCACGACACCTCGACGACCTCGATGTGACCGTATTCCTCATAGGGCGCGCGAGGGATATAACCACGGAGGAGGCCAGGAGAAACTGGGATGTTCTGAAGCGCCTTGAGTTCGATCTCAGGGAGATCGCTGATGTGAGCGAGATCGATCTGAGCGGGTATGATCTTGTTGTCGACGCACTCTTCGGCACAGGTGTTCGCGGCCCGATAAAGGGGCTTGAGGGGGATGTTATAGATCTCATAAACGCATGTGGAAAGCGTATTGTCTCTGTAGACGTTCCGAGCGGAATGGGCACCGGAAAGGAGGTCTCTCCAGATATCACAATAACATTCCACCGCCCGAAGATCGGGATGAGGGGAGATTTCAGAGTCGTGGGCATCGGCATACCGGGAATGGCCGAGTTCCTCGTCGGCCCTGGTGATCTGAAGCTTCTGGGGAGAAGGGGACCTGAGAGCCACAAGGGCGACAGCGGGAGGATACTGGTGATCGGCGGCGGGCCGTACACTGGCGCCCCAGCGCTCTCAGCGATGGCTGCCCTCCGCGCGGGCGCTGACATTGTCACAGTCGCAGCGCCGAGGAGCGTCGCGGATACGATATCCTCGTTCTCGCCGAACATGATTGTCAGGCCATTGACATCTGACAGGCTGTGCATGGCCGACCTTGAGATCCTGAAGGGCCTGATACCGAGACATGACGTGGTCGTCATCGGCATGGGTCTGGGAAGGGACGAGGAGACGCTGAAAGCGGTATCGCAGATACTCCCCCTCTGCAACAGGGTCGTGATAGATGCCGATGCGCTCCAGCCTGATATGCCGCTGAAGGGGATAGTGACACCGCATGCTGGGGAGTTCAGGCGCATAAGCGGGCTGGATCTCCCGAAGGGCAGGGAGAGGATTGAGGTGGTGAGGAGATTCGCCCGGGAGAGAGGGCTCGTGGTCCTTCTCAAGGGGAGGATGGACATAATCACGGATGGAGAGACCGTGAGGGGGAACACCACAGGAAACCCGGGCATGACCGTCGGAGGAACAGGAGATGTTCTTGCAGGCATAACAGGAGCGTTTTACGCGCGTGCGGATGCGATGAGGGCTGCTGCAGCGGCTGCATTCGTCAACGGAAGGGCGGGAGATCTCGTCTACCGCGAGAGGGACTTCGGGATGGTGGCCACGGATCTCATCGATAAGATCCCCGAGGCGATGATGGTCTGAATCCCGCATGAGACAGGATTCTGCACGTCTGGAGGTATTATGATGATAAGAGACAACACTGGGATGGTAGATATCACAGATAAGCCTCCGGTCAGGAGAACCGCAACAGCATCCGGCCTGATAAAGCTCAGGCGCAGCACTATCGAGGCGATCGCGTCCGGGAGGGTGAGCAAGGGAGACGTCCTCACGACAGCCAGGATATCCGCGATAAGTGCCGTGAAGGAGACCCCGCGTCTCATACCGATGTGTCACAACATCCCGATCACAGGGGTAGATGCTGAGGTTACCCTGGAGGATTCAGCGGTTCGCGTCAGGGTGAAGGTGACATCTGTCGGCAGGACGGGGGTCGAGATGGAGGCCCTGACAGGTGCATCTGTGGCCCTCCTAACAATATGGGACATGGTCAAATCACTGGAGAAGGATGAGCATGGTCGATATCCGGATACATCGATCGAATACATACGCGTCGAGGAGAAGGTAAAGGATCTGTGAGCAAAAAGGCGTCGCTCGTATCCATTTGATGACTTGCCCAAAGGAGCATGGGGTCATGCTGTGCGTTCGAGGTGCGCTTTCAGCGACCACATTGCATGTTTTACAGCTACGCACATAAGAGCGAAAGGCGTTTGTGGTCTGAGGATGTATAGCCCTGGATCAGCATCTTTCAGTCTGTCCGGGCAGCAAACGTGTGGGCCTCAGCGATGCGAATGCACCCGGGAGCGGATCTCATCCTGTGAGCCGTGCTCGTATCCGCTCCGGGGTATGGGCACCCGTATCCCATTCCTATTGAGCCAGATGCCATTTTCCACAGCACGCCCAATCACAGTGAATTCACACGCGCCTCTCACATCGTCGATCATATCCTCTCTTACGGTGAAGAGGAGCTCGAAGTCGCCTCCTGCGCTGAGAACCATATCCAGGACCTCCTCATCGCTCTCAGCGATCGCTCTGACCTCGTCCGCGAGTGGTATGTGCACGTACTCGACCACGAACCCAGTACCTCCAGCCTCGGCGAGATCGTGAAGCGATAGAGCGAGACCATCGCTGTTGTCCATCATCGCTGTCACGGCTCCTGTCCTCGCGAGGGCGATGCCCTCCCTCACCCTGGGGCGTGGCTCAAGAAGCCGGCGCGCAAGATCCGTCCTGCCGATCTTCAGCGCCTTCAGTCCAGCTCCGGCCCCGCCGAGAGAGCCGGTGGTGCAGAGGAGATCTCCTGGTCGCGCGCCCCTTCTCCTCAGGATCCTCTCCCTGGATGCCCTCCCGAGAGCGGTGCCGCATATTGTGAGCTCCCTGTGCGCGTCTGTATCTCCTCCTAGCACCTCTGTGCCATGCGCCTTCACACAGTCCCTGATGCCCCTGAATATCTCCTCCACGAACCCAAGATCTGTTTCGGGCGGTATTCCAGCTGCGATCAGAACTCCGAGGGGCTCCGCGCCCATCGCCGCGATGTCGCTCAGGTTGACCGCAGCGCTCATCCAGCCGATCTGCCACGGCGTGGCCTGGGCCGGGAAATCAGTCTCCCTGTGGAGCATGTCCGTGGTTACCACAAGACAATCTACATCGAGTTCGATTACCGCACAATCATCATGCTCCAGCCCGCCCAGCAACTCCGTTATTCTGGATATCAGCGAGCGCTCCCCGATGTCAGAGAACCTCATGTCATAACTCCCTGAGATTTACAGGTCTCTGATGACCATCTTTCCAGAGCTTCAATCCCCATCTGGCTCTCCCCTGCTCGCAGCCCCTTTCTCGTACTCTGATCTTATCGCCTCGATCATCGCGCTGTCGGCCTCCACAACCAGCGCGCCGATGTAGCCGCACCTCTTGCAGTGGTACACCTTGCCGGTATAACCACCCGCCTCGTAGTAGATATCAGAGCTCCCGCAGACAGGGCAGACCTCTATCAGATGCTCCTTTCTATCCATGTATATTCCTGGGGTGCATTATGTACAATCATCAGTTATCAAGATACTCCATCCTGGTAAAGATCCATGCTGTGCAGGTCGCGGCTGGAAAAGCTGAACGAGATGTGTGGAGTCGAGCGCCTCTGGCGATATGTCCAGTACAACCAATGAGGATCATGAAATCCGGTTCGCTCTTATGTGCGTAGCTGTAAAACATGCAATGTGGTCGCTTAAAGCACTCATTCATTCGCCACGAACACGTGGCGGAATAAGTGCCTCTTCTCGAGCGTCGTCAGATGGACAAGAGCGATCCGGTTTTCCAGCCTCTGTCCATATCTAACGCGGATCTATGATTGCGGATCCGATCTGGAAGCATCCAAACCGCTCACTTTTTAGATGAGTATTGCGTACCGGTTAACAATGCGGGTGATCCGGTTTGAAGGCTGTCATGATCTCCGGAAGGACCCTCGCGCAGGGAGCTGGCTGCGAGGATAAGATGTCCAGACTGTACATCGATGAGGTCTCATGCTGTTATCTCTCTGAGGAGGACTACAGGGCGCTGGGGCTCTCAGATGGGATGAATCTGCTTCTGACCAGCCCACATGGAAGCGCGGTGCTGAGGGCCGGGGTTGATAAAGGGCTGCCAAAGGGCATGGTGTTCATACCAATGGGGCCGTGGGCGAACATGCTGACGGGCACGGATACAAAGGGCTGCGGGATGCCCGGATTCAAGGGTGTGGAGGTGGAGGTCACACCCACAGATGAGAAGGTGTTGGATATCCGCGAACTGATGTTGAGAGGTCGATGAGATTGCAGATAGAAGATGTTCTCTGCACCTTCTGCGGCTGCCTCTGCGACGATATCAGGGTCGAGGTGGATGGAGGCAGGATAGAAAAGGTCCGTGGGGCGTGCAGGCTGGGCTCCTCGAAGATCATGGGTCACAGCAGGATAAAATCGCCCATGATACGCGTGAATGGAGAGCTGAGAGAGGCGAGCTATGAGGAGGCGTACAGAAAGGCGGCAGAGATCCTCGTCAGCGCGAAGCACCCACTCCTATACGGATGGGCCTCTACGACATGTGAGGCTCTGAAGAAGGGGATTCTCCTGGCGGAGGAGATCGGCGGGGTTGTCGACACCACAGCGACTGTGTGCCACGGTCCATCGATCATAGGAATAGAAGAGAAGGGGCTCGTCGGATCCACCCTCGGGCAGATAAAGAACCGCGCAGATCTGATAGTATTCTGGGGGTGCAATCCATCCGAGGCGCATCCGAGACACACGCTCAGGTACTCGTCCAATGCAAGCGGCAGGTTCATCCCGGAGGGGAGGAAGGACAGAAAGGTTCTGGTCATCGATGTGAGGGAGACGAGGACCGCCAGGAACGCTGACAGATTTCTGAGAATCCAGCCGGGGACGGACTACGAGATGATATCCGCGCTGCGCATGATCATCGGAGGAAAGGCGGAGTCTCTGCCCGAGGATGTAGCAGGCGTATCCAGAAAAGAGCTTGTCGAGATCGCAGAGATGATGAGGAGCGCGAAGTTCGGCGCGATATTCTTCGGTCTCGGATTAACGCACAGCAGGGGCAGGTACAAGAACGTCGACAATGCTCTTTCCCTGGTCTCGGAGCTCAACAGCCACACGAAGTTCGTGATAATGGCCATGAGGGGGCATTACAACGTCACCGGCGCAGGCCAGGTCCTCGCATGGTCCTCAGGATATCCGATGGCCGTCGATTACGCGAGGGGTGCGCCGTACTACAATCCAGGAGAGACATCCTGCTGCGATCTCCTGAGCAGGCGCGATGTCGATGCGGCCATGATCATAGCCTCAGATCCGGCATCGAACCTGCCCAGGGGCTGTGTCGAGGCTCTCGCGGAGATGCCGGTGATACAGATCGATCCCTTCGAGAATCCCACGACGTTCTTCGCGGATGTTGTGATACCGAGCGCGATCGCGGGCATCGAGGCAGAGGGAACAGCATACAGAATGGATGGCCTCTCGCTCCGCCTGAGAAAGCTTGTTGATACGGAATATCCGAGCGATGTGGAGATACTCCAGGCAATTCTCGATAATGTCAGGAGGCTCAGAGATGATAATTAAAGGGGGCATCGTCTACGATCCTGCCAACGGGATCTTCGGCGAGGAGATGGACATATGCATAGAGAACGGCCGGATAGCTGAGGACGCCGGCGGGGAGGTGATAGATGCCAGAGGTCTTCTGGTCATGCCTGGCGGTGTGGATGCGCACTCGCACATCGCAGGGCCGAAGCTGAATACAGGAAGAATAATGCGCCCCGACGACTCCAGGATGGGAACTGAGCCGAGAACAGGGGTCTGCAGGCCGTCGACCGGTTACACAGTCCCGAACTGCTACGCAATAGGCTACAGGTACGCCAGGCTCGGATACACCACGGCATTCGAGGCCGCGACGCCGATCATAGAGGCACGCCACACGCACGAGGAGCTGGAGGAGATCCCGATAGTTGACAAGGGCGCACTCACTCTCTTCGGAAGCAACTGGACCGTGATGGAGTGCGTGCGCGAAAATGATATGGAGAAGCTCGCTGCGTACGTCGCATGGGGCCTGAGGGCTGCGCGCGGATATGGTGTGAAGATCGTGAATCCAGGCGGCGGCGAGGCATGGGGTTTCGGATCGAACGTGAAGAGCATTCATGACCCGGTGCCGCACTTCGATGTGACTCCAGCACAGATAATAAGAGCGCTTGCAGAGGTCAATGAACGCCTCAGACTCCCGCACTCGATACATCTCCACTTCAACAACCTGGGGAGACCTGGGAATTACACCACAGCGATCGAGACCCTGGAGTTGCTGAAGGACATAAAGCCGAGCAGGATGCGTCAGGTTGTGCACGTCGCGCACATGCAGTTCTCTGCGTACGGAGGCACAGGCTGGAAGGACTTCGAGTCGAAGGCATCTGTGATAGCGGATTACTTCAACCAGACAGATCATGCGACGATGGATCTCGGCCAGATAATATTCGGTCCCGCCACAACCATGACAGCTGATGCGCCGCTGGAGTACGCGAATGCAAGGATCGGGCATCAGAAGTGGTCGAACCATGATATAGAGCTCGAGGAGTCCAGCGGTGTGGTGCCGTGGGTCTACATGAGAAAGATGCCTGTCAACGCGGTCCAGTGGGCGATAGGGCTGGAGCTCGCGCTCCTCACAAAAGATCCATGGAAGGTGGTCATGACAACAGACCACCCGAACGGAGGGCCGTTCGTCAACTACCCTGAGATCATAGCGCTGCTGATGAGCAGGGAGAAGCGCGAGGAGGAGATGAAGACTCTGCATGAGGTGGTGAGATCGAGAAGCACACTCCCCTCGATAGAGAGAGAGATTGACTGGTCAGAGATCGTGATAATGACGAGAGCTGCACCTGCGCGAATTCTGGGCCTCGAGGACAAGGGGCATCTGGGCATCGGCGCTGATGCGGACATATCGATATACAACATCAGACCAGATGAGATCGACCCGTCGAAGGATCATGCAAAGGTAAAGGCAGGCATGTCCAGAGCAAAGTACACGATAAAGGGCGGTGCTGTTGTGGTTAGGGACGGAGAGATAGTCGCAGCGCCTCAGGGAAGGACATACTGGGTCGATGCCGCTGTTCCTGAGAGAGATATGGATCGCATGCTGTCTTCTCTCAAAGAGAAGTTCGAGAGGTACTACAGCATAAGAATGTCGAACTACATGGTGCAGGACGCGTATTTATCAAATCCGTTTGTGGTGAGAGCTGGAGTGCAGCCTCTGAAAGAGGTGATCTGAGATGCGCACCATCACCATAAAACTCCCGCAGTATCATGGCGTTCCGGTGGAGGCGGAGAGGATATCTCCTGATGTTCTTTCAGGTCTCAGCATCAAGGAGATATCCGAGATCGAGGTATGGCAGGGCAACAGGAGATTGCGACTTTCGGATATCTTTTTGATCTCAGGCGATCCTGATCCGGACAGGCCAGAGAACACGAGAATCGTTCTCGAGGGCGATCTCTCAAAGGTCAAGCGCATTGGAGAGAGCATGTCCGCCGGCGTTGTGGAGATCATTGGAGATGCTGGAATGCACGCAGGAAACAGCATGCGTGGTGGCACACTGGAGATAAAAGGAGACGCCGGAGACTGGCTCGGCAGGGAGATGCGCGGCGGCAGGATCATTGTCGAGGGGAACGCGGGCAACTACGCTGGCGCTGGCTACCGCGGTGAGCGGTGCGGCATGCGCGGCGGAGAGATAATTATAAAGGGGAATGCAGGTGCATTCCTTGGCGAGCATCTCTGTGGCGGGACGATCGAGGTCATGGGAGATGCCGGCGACTTCCCGGGATGCGCGAACCAGGGAGGTACCATACGGATACACGGACACGCCCACCTCCCGGGGGCTGAGATGGTCAAGGGCAGCATAACCGCAGGGAGCGCGCGCGTGCTTCCCAGCTTTGCATATGAGGATATCGTGGAGCTGGGTGGTCTGACTTACAAAAAATATGTTGGAGATCTGGTTGAGAATGGCAAAGGTGAGCTCTATGTTGCCTCTGGCCAGATCGGTAAATAATAAATCATGTCAGCATATACAGCTTTGAGGTGTCGAGTTGATCGATCGCAGCAGGATCTATGAGATTCTGGACGGATATGAGATGGATGATGTGAGGATAGGCATGATCGCATCTCATTCCGCCCTCGATGTCGCTGATGGCGCTGTGGAGGAGGGGTTCAGAACCCTGGCTGTCTGCCAGGAGGGGCGGGAGAGGACCTATGTGAAGTACTTCCGGGCGGAGCGGGCACCGGATGGAAGGATAATCACAGGAATGATAGATGAAGTGGTGGTCTTAAAGAAGTTCAAGGATATTCTCGACCAGCAGGACATGCTGCTGAGAAAGAACGTCCTTTTTGTACCTAACAGATCATTCACATCTTACTGCGGGATAGATTCGGTGGAGGATGAGTTTGAAGTCCCACTTGTGGGCAGCAGGAATCTCCTGAGATCGGAGGAGCGGGGCGACAAGATGGACTACTACTGGCTCCTGGAGAAGGCAGGTCTGCCCTACCCGGAGCAGATAGAGCCGGATGAGATCGACTGTCTTGTCATAGTAAAGCTGCCACATGCCGTCAAAACGCTTGAGAGGGGTTTCTTCACAGCAGCATCCACAGAGGAGTACTATGAGAAGTCGGAGCTTCTTCTCCGCCAGGGGGTCATAGACAGCGATGGCCTAGAGCTCGCGAGGATAGAGAGGTACATAATAGGCCCGGTATTCAACCTGGACTTCTTCTACTCGCCTCTCAGGGACCGCATCGAGCTTCTCGGGATCGACTGGAGGTTCGAGACGAGCCTTGACGGGCATGTGAGGCTTCCCGCGCCGCAGCAGCTGAGGCTGAACGAGAAGCAGATAAATCCGGAGTACACGGTCTGCGGCCATAACTCCGCGACGCTGAGAGAATCTTTACTGGAGAAGGCGTTCGATCTCGCCGAGAGATATGTCGCAGCGACGAAGGAGTACTATCCTCCGGGGATAATCGGCCCGTTCTGCCTGCAGACATGCGTTGACAAGGATCTCAACTTCTACATCTACGATGTCGCGCCCCGTATAGGTGGAGGAACAAACGTACATATGGCTGTGGGCCATCCGTATGGAAACGCGCTCTGGAGGACAAACATGTCCACAGGGAGGAGGCTGGCAAGAGAGGTGAGGCTTGCGATAGAGAGTGATGCGCTCAGGAAGATGGTGACCTGATCTGACCCATGAAACCTTTGATGTTTCGTAGAAGCTCAGAGAGCACTCTCATTTTGTCACGGAGGAATACTTTGCCGGGATCTGGAGAGCTGCCCCGGAAGCTCAGGCGCACGCTGGAGAAGCTCGCAAAAGAGGGGGAGAGCGTCCAGCTCGTGTACCCGGCGCTGCTGGAGCGGCACTGTGACAGGAAGACGCTGGCTCTGGCGAGGCTCGGCGGCGATGTGCGGATATCGAGCTGGGTGGTCGTCACTGATAAGAACCTGCACTTTGTGAGGGCCGGCATACTCTGGGACAGCGTGCAGAGCATACCGCTCGATCGCATAACCGATATCGAATATGTCGACGAGTTCCACACCAACACCATCAAGATCCGGGTCGGGGAGCTCTCAGAGAACCTGGTATTCTACGATGAGCTCGAGGGGATACGCTTCTATAAGTACATGAAGTTCAAGAGATGGAAGGATACGTCTACGTCATCTCCCACTGCCTCCTGAACCCGCTTGTCAGGGTCAGGGGGCTCGGGCAGCCTGAGCTCTGTCACAGAGGTCCACTGATACAGCTTCCCTGCCCTGAGGCGATCTACATGGGTCTGGATCGATGGGCTGTGACGAGGAACCAGCTCGATCTCCCCGAGTACCGGAGGTTCTGCAGGGAGCTGATGCTCTCCTCGCTGGATGCCATTGAGATGCTCTCCAGGCGTTACAGAATAGTGGTTGTGGGTGTTGCAGGAAGCCCGAGCTGCGGTGTGTTCACCACAACCACAGGCTACACAGGAGGAAGGGTGAGGGAGTCAGAGCACGAGGAGATCCAGGGGATGGGGATCTTCATGGAGGAGCTGCGGCGCGCAATGGCTGAACGCGGGATCGACGCTGAGTGGCACGAGGCGCGGAGCCGCAGGATTGATAGGATATAAAAATGATCATTAAAGGGGAACACCCATGTGATTCTCTGAATGAATAGAGATAGACAACAACAGGATTCCTGGAATCCTGTGAGGGTATCCCCTGAAAGACTTCATGAAAATCTGAACGTCAACCAATCATGAAACCCCAGATTTGTTTTGGTGTGTAACATGCATCCTATCGATAAGTCATGTGCTGCAGCAGTGGTTCTTGTTACCATGATGATCATCTCCGGCTGCATCGAGCAGCCCTCGAAAAGCGATAAGCTTCTTGTGGTCGCCACGATACAGCCACTGGGCGAGTTCGTCAGGGCTGTCGGAGGGGATCGCGTTGATGTGACAGTGCTGCTCCCGCCCGGGGCTGAACCGCACACATTCGAGCCCACACCGGCGCAGATGAAGCGTGTTGAGAGCGCGGACCTCTATGTGAAGAACGGCGCTGGTCTGGAGCTGTGGCTGGACAGATTCTCATCGGAGGGGCTTAAGGTCGTTGACGCCTCAGAGGGCGTCGAGCTGATTTATCTTAACGGCACCCCAGACCCCCACATCTGGCTCTCGCCCCGGTCTGCTGAGATCCAGGTTGAAAACATCTGCAGGGCTTTGATCGAGGTGGACCCTGAGGGCAGGGAGTTCTACGAGAATAACAGAGATGCGTACATAAAGGAGCTCAGAGGTCTCGATGAATATCTCAGGAGCAGGCTGGCCAGCGCAGAGGGCCGCATCTTCGTCGTGGATCATCCCGCATGGAGCTACCTCGCCAGGGATTACGGTCTGGTGCAGGTTGCGATAGAGGAGGGGGAGAGGGAGCCCGGGCCGAGGCGCATCGGCTACATAGTAAAAACTGTGAAGGATAACGACATAAAGGCGATACTCGTCGAGCCGGAGTTCAACCCGAAGATGGCAGAGGTGATCGCATCCGAGGCTGGATGTCAAATCGTGGAGATCGATCCCCTGGCAGGTGATTATATAAATAACATGAGAGCTGCAGGAGATCTCATAGCGGAATCGATTGGAGTATGATGTCGGCGGTCTCTATTGAGGGTCTCACAGTCAGGCTTGATGGCAGGATCGTGCTGGAGGATGTCTGGCTGGAGGTGGAGGAGAGGGATTTTCTGGGACTTATAGGACCGAACGGCGGCGGTAAATCAACGCTTCTCAAGGCGATCCTCGGGCTCGTGAAGCCCTCCTCCGGCCGGATCAGGGTCTTCGGCAGGGATCCTGTCGCTGCAAGACCTCTGGTCGGCTATCTGCCGCAGCACAGCATCTTCGATCAGAGATTTCCTGTAAAAGTCCTTGATGTCGTTCTCATGGGAAGGTACCCGCGAGTGGGCATCCTCAGGCGGTACAGAACAGAGGATATGGAGGCTGCAAGGAGCGCGCTCGACGCCGTCGGCATGTTGGGGCTGGCTGATCGTGAGATCGGGGCTCTCTCAGGAGGCGAGCAGCAGAGGGCCTTCGTCGCCAGGGCGATCGTATCTGATCCGAAGCTGCTTCTGCTTGATGAGCCGACCGCTGGTGTGGATGTCGCGCAGCAGAGGGAGTTCTACGATCTGTTAAAGCAGCTCAACAGCAGAATGGCCATAATAATGGTATCGCACGATCTCTCCGCCATCTCAGCGCATGTCGAGAAGGTTGCGTGTTTGAACCAGAGGCTTTACTACCATGGGTCCAAGGAGCTCACGGAGGAGGATCTCGCCCAGGCGTATGGATGCCCAATAGTCGATATGATCGCGCATGGGATTCCGCACAGGGTTTTGAGGGAGCACAGGTGATACCATGAACGCCCTGGTAGAAGAGATGATGCAGTATGAGTTCATGAAGACCGCCCTGGTCGCGGGGCTGATGCTCTCCGTGCTCTGCGGGGTTGTTGGTGTGTACATAGTTCTGAACAGGATAGTATTCATCGGTGATGGTGTCGCACATGCTGCCTTCGGAGGCATCGGCCTGGGATACCTCCTGGGGGTCGATCCCTTCATCCTCGCCCTCGTAGCGGCTGTTCTTTCCGCCGCGGGCATCGCTGCGGTGAGCAGATCGAAGGTATCTGAGGACACCGCGATAGGCGTCTTCCTCGCGATGGGAATGGCGCTCGGCGTGCTCCTCATGAGCATGAGCACCGGTTACTCCAGAGACCTCTTCGACTACCTCTTCGGAAACATACTCGCGGTCTCCTGGATCGATGTCAGGATAATGATCGTACTGACGGTGGTCATCACACTGCTGGCACTCGCGCTTTACAAGGAGTTCCTGATACTCTCGTTCGATCCGCATTACGGAGAGGCTCTGGGCCTGCCGGTGAGCAGACTGAAGATGCTGCTTCTCTGCATGGTGGCGTTCACTGTTGTGATGCTGATAAAGATGGTGGGGATAATAATGGTGATAGCCATGCTCACGATACCGGCCGCCATAAGCAGGCAGCATCTCTGCGATCTCAGGAAGATAATCGCGCTATCGGTCGTCCTGGGCATGATATTTGTGACCTCAGGCCTTCTGGTCTCATATGCTTTTGATCTCCCGTCCGGGGCGACGACCATAATCATAGCCTCCGCTGTGTTCTTTGCAAGCACCGCTGTATCACAGAGAAGTGCGCCTACATGAGACTCAACCGTCTGAGTGAATCTTATATGTACATGCCGTCTATACAACCAGGATGCTCCGCTACCTGCTGGTCGTTGCGTTGATTCTCATACCCTGTGTATCATCTCAGGAGTTCATGCTCTTTGCAGATGACTGCTACAAGGCTGCTGGCTCTCCTGATATACAGGTCTCGGCTGTGAATCCTGTTATCGATGCTGGAATGCCTTCTATCCTGAAACTCCTCGTTGCAAACGATGGCAGGCTCGAGGCTCTCATCCCCACAGGCTTCTCAGGTTCCGAGGATCCGGAGGGGGAGATGAGGGAGGAGATGAAAGCCGCGGATGCTCTGAATGTGGTTGTGGAGGTATCATCTGATGGAGCATTGTGGCCGGTCGTCCAGAGGAGAAGCATGCCCCTGCTGCCGGCAGGATCCCATGCAGTTCTCGAGTTTCCTGTGATCGTGGATTTCAACGCATCTGGCTGCATACTGAACGTGAATGTCACTTACGAGCATCAGATAGATGCCAAGATCTCAAAAGGAAAGCCGGTACAGCTGTACGTTCCTGGAAATGCGAACAGGAGCATACCTCTGGAGGTTCGCAGGAGCGAAAGGCTCAGGGTGCTTCATATTGATGGAGAGCTCCGGGCCGGCTCCAACAGGAGCCTGGAGATAGTCATAAAAAACCAGTCGCCATGGCCGGTGAGGAACTGCACGGTGAGGCTTATCGCATCAAGCCCCATTCGATCGTCACAGCCGACCGTATGGGTTGGAGATCTGATGCCCGGCGAGCCGGCTCTTGTGAATGTGTGGGCGGATGTGGAGAGGAATGCCAGCCTCGATCAGTACCGGATCTCATGCCTGATAAACCACGATGAGGGGATGGAGCGTCTGACCTTCCCTGTGAGAATCTCCAGAGGCAGTTCATTCATCACATGGATCGCAGCGGCTGCGCTCCTTGCTTTGATCCTCATCGCAGCGAATCGCGTGATTCGCACCGGCGGTCTGAGACGGAGATCCGGTCTCCGGGCCGCGAGGAGACGGCGCAGGTGACAAATGTTTCAGCATGATTCCAGTCCGATAATCCCACGCTGGGACTGCTGAGCAGATCAGGGCAGAGGCATCCGGCAAGCACTGGAAACTAAGGGGGTGGCAAAAGTCGGGAGGGTGTAGAAGGGAGTAGCAATGAGAAGAGGGTGTCGAGTTCGACTTTTGCCGTTTAACACTTAGTCTTGAGTCGAATATAAAGTTTTCGGTATATCATTAGGACCTGTCCGAATAACATTATTACCTCCTCGCGACGTTGTAGTAGAACATAAACATTTTACAGAAGTTGTTCCAGCATTCTATAGCTCTTGTCCATCGCAGGCTTCCAGGTTTCTTATCCTTGCGTTTGAAGTTCACGGTTATGGAGCAGAAGAATATTTTTGCTCTTTGCTTGAAGGAGGAGAATACAGACTCCACGAGGCTTCGCTCTCCAAAAGATTCGTATCTGACTT
>Ga0209409_1001498_pt1 | contig 19893 bp, 14 predicted proteins | sample AD_JPNMR1_MetaG_FD_184424 | JGI IMG/M metagenome (GOLD analysis project Ga0209409, IMG submission 184424) | Active sludge microbial communities of municipal wastewater-treating anaerobic digesters from Japan - AD_JPNMR1_MetaG (SPAdes) (version 2) | ecosystem: Engineered > Bioreactor > Anaerobic...
CTATTGATTTTTTGAAAAAAGCCTGGGCAACGGAATCTCCAGAGGTGCTTGAGTTTTACAATACCATACTTAAAGGGGCAGGAGCTATGGGAACTTTCTTACCATCCCGTAATGGTTCCAATTATACTGCCCCCGACGAATTCTTCTATAAAAATCAAGCGGTTTACAAAGATTTTGCTACCTGGATGGAAAACGTACCTTCCCTTCGCTATACCCCTAACTATGTAGCTATGCGGGGAGCTGTGAATAACGCCCTGAACAAAATGTTTAATGGCCAGTTAAAAACCCCTGAAGAAGTTGCGAAAGCCGCGCTTGAAGAATACAAACAGGTAACAGGGAATCAGTAAAAAGAGAACAATTGGGGGCCTGCAACCATGCCCGAAGAGTGGGGTGGACAGACCATGTTTGTGTAAAAAGAGAACAATTGGGGGCCTGCAGCCATAGGAGGGAGCAGGCCCTGATGAACTCGTATTATAGGATCATATGAACGACTTTGCTTGCACCTGTGTGATAGAAAATGAAAAAGAGCAAAAATCTAAAAAGATGGGAGTAAGTATCTTAAAATATTAGAGAAGAGAGAAGGAGGTTCCGGTGGAAGTAAAATTAAAAGGACAATTTCATCGATATCTTAATAGAATTGGCTGGGCTTATGTAACCCCTGCCCTTGTGTTTTATGGGCTTTTCATGGTGTATCCGGTCTTTTATTCTCTTGTGATGGTTACCCAAAAATGGAGAGGCTTTAACCGTCAGTTTGTTGGTTTGGGAAATTTTGTCCGGATGGCCCAGGATAGTATTTTCTGGAAAGCCTTGAGCCATAACTTTATTTTTATGGCTATCCAGATCCCATTAATGATTTTTCTTGCCCTTATTCTTGCTACCTGGCTTAACACGGAAATCCGCCGGTTCCGGGGAGTTTTTCGTACAATTTTTTTCCTACCCTGTGTTACCTCCCTCGTAGCTTATTCGGTCCTTTTTAGAATATTGTTACAAACAAATGGCCTTTTTAATAACCTTTTAAAAGATTTGCATCTTATTTCTGAGCCCATTGGGTGGCTTACCAATGGATTCTGGGCAAAAATCACTATTATTATAGCTCTTACCTGGCGATGGACCGGTTACAATATGGTGTTCTTCCTTGTGGGTATGCAGAATATTGATAGTGAGATTTATGAAGCCGCAGAGGTAGATGGGGCAAGCCGGATTCGCCAGTTTTTTAGTATTACCCTACCTCTTTTAACGCCGGTGATTCTTTTTTCAGCTGTAACATCAACAAATGGAACCATGCAACTTTTTGATGAGCCTAATATTCTTACCTGGGGTGGGGGACCTTCTAATGAAACAATGACGGTAGCCCTATATATTTATAACCAGGCCTTTGTGTTGAACTCAGACCTTGGTTATGCGGCAACCCTTTCCTATGTAATGGTAATTATTGCAGCTCTTCTGGCCTTTGTACAATTAAGACTGTTGGGGGATAAAGAAAGATGAAACGAACCCATACTATTTCCTATTTTATTATTCGTCTTATTCTTTTAATTGGGGCGTTTATAAGTATTTTCCCTTTTATATGGATGATAATTGGAACTACCCAAAACCCTAACGATGTGGTACGGGGGGTACTTAAACCAGGGAACGAATTCCTTTCGAATTGGAAAAAAGTAAATGCCAGTTATTCGGTGTTTACATTTTTTATGAATTCCTTCGTGATTGCTTTTACCACGGTGGCGGGAGGTCTTGTTATAAATGGGTTAGCCGCCTTTGGTTTTGAAAAATATCGTTCCAGAAAACGGGAAGTTTTTTTTAATATTCTACTGGTATCGATGATCTTACCCCAGATGGCCATTGTTATTCCACTTTTTAGGCAGATGGCCTTTTTCAATCTATTAAATACTCGGATTGCTATTATTCTTCCTTCATTAGTTTCGGTTTTTATTATCTTTTTCCTTCGCCAGAATTTTAAGATGTTTCCTACTGAAATTATGGAGGCTGCCCGTGTTGATGGTGCCGGTGAATTGAGTATTTTTCTTCGGATTGTAGTTCCTTCGATGAAAGCAACTTTTGCTTCTGCCAGTATCTACTTGTTTTTAGGTCAATGGAATTCTTACCTGTGGCCACTAATGACTATTCTTTCGGATGCAAAGAAAACCCTTCCTATCGCTATGTCTTCAATGATGCGAGCTTATACTATTGAATATGGAGGGCTCATGATCCTTGTATGTATTTCTACTCTACCTATTTTAGTGTTGTTCTTAACGATGCAACGTCAATTTGTGGCTGGGCTCTTAGGTTCTATTAAATGAAGAGGGAACAAAGAAAATAGACTTTCAAGAGGGGGATGAGAATATTCAAAAGCTCTCTTTTGACAAAAAATAGGTGGTCTTGTGGTATAGCAGGCAGGGTAAAAACATGGTAAAGTTTGTTTAAGATGGTAACTCGAGAAGATGTGGCCCGACGAGCAGGGGTTTCTACTGCAACCGTATCGAACGTATTGCGGGGAAGAAAATTTGTAAGTGCAGAGCTTTCTCGTCGGGTGTATGCTGCAATAGAGGAGCTAGGCTACGTACCCAATCGAGCTGCTCGGAGTCTCGCTTCTCGTCGGACTGACCATGTGGGTATCCTTGTGCCAAGTTTACAAAACCCTTATTATGGGGCCGTTGCGGAGGGTATGGAAACGGTTGCCCGAGAGCATGGGTATATTGTCTCTCTTGTGATGGCAGAAGGTCCTTCAGATCAGTATATTGCCCGAATTATTGAACGCCAAATGGATGGGGTTTTTCTATCTGATTATAGTTTTGGTTTTACTCCTCGGCAGCTTCATCATATGTACGAGAGAGGTGTTCGTTTTGTTGTTGGAGGTGATTCGGCCCGATCGGCGGCAACCAGGGAAACCCTCCATGGTGCCCGGATTACCGTGGATTACCATGGGGCAATGCAGGATTTATTTGAGATGCTGTATCGCTATGGACATCGGCGAGTTGCCTTTCTTAGTGGTAACGATCCTGCCATTCATGAGGCCCGGGCCGAAGAATTTGAATATTGGCGTACCTATTACCGGATGGATCAGGATCCTAACCTGTTTATCCCTGGGAATCCCCCTTACCGAACTTTGGTAGAGGATGGTTATCGGGATATGAAACAATTTCTGTCCCGCCATATTCCGTTTACAGCACTTATTGCTCTCAATGATCTTATGGCAATCGGGGCGCTACGGGCTATTCGAGAAGAAGGGTTGCGGGTACCAGAAGATGTATCGGTGATAGGATGTGATAATATCTATTTGTCAGAAATAACTGTTCCTTCTCTAACAACTATTCACATCCCTAAATATGAAATTGGTATTAAAGCTATGGAAATTCTTATGAATATGATAGAAGAAAATGAATATGAAGATGCGGTTTTGCAGGCACACCTCGTCATACGAGAAAGCTTAGGACCTGCGGGGAAGGGGAATAGCCGCTTTTGAAATATCCTATCGATAACTTTTGTTTATGACCTTTTTAAAAAACAAAAAGACAGGCCATTGACGAAAGGTTATTCCTTGTAGTAGTATTGTTATGAACATATGAACATCTTTTCATATGTTCAGGAGTTGATAGATGCAGGACGAAACAGACTATTCCTGTTCCTGTTCAGAGGTAGATTCTACAACCCTTGAGAAAATTCGGTTTTCCCAGTGGACGGTTCCCAAACTTTTGGGCCTTTCTGAGATTTTTAAGGTCCTTTCTGACCCGGGACGGCTACGGATTCTCAATGCCCTGATGGTGCATCAGCAATTGTGTGTGTGTGATCTCGCGACCCTGCTGGAGGTAAGTCAGTCTGCCTTAAGTCACCAACTGGCCATTTTGAGACGAGCCCGGTTGGTTCGTCCCTACCGGGAAGGAAAGGTGGTGTATTACCAGCTCGATGATCAGCATGTGAATGCCCTCATCTCGGTGGCGCTGGAACATATCTCTGAGCAGGGTATTGTGTAGTTACTACAGCGAAGGAGTGTAGTTTTATGGATGATACCACCTGCGCCGTTTGTGCGGCCACTAGTCAAAAAGAATCCTCTGAAAGAGCGTGTTCGGATATTCAGGAAAAAGGTGCCCTCAAAAAACATGGCCCTTCCCGGGAGAAGATGCTCTCAAAAGAGCAGTATCAAGAGGCCCTGGTGTTGGTTCTTTGCTTTGTTATGGCCCTGCTTGGTATTCTGCTGCATGAAGGTGTGTGGCAGTTTCCTGGCAGTATGGTTTTCTCCTATGGGACCCTGGGCCTTACATATGGGATTGCGGCCTTTCCGGTTCTGCGGGGGGCCTGGAGAAACATTCGCCGGGGAAAGGTTTTTGACGAACTGTTCTTAATGTCCATTGCGTCGCTGGGAGCCCTCTTGTTAGGTGCCTGGGAAGAGGCGGTAGGGGTAATGGTGTTTTATCGAATCGGAGAATTCCTGCAGGAATACGCGGTGCTCCGGAGTCGGCGTTCTATCCGTTCTCTTATAGCATTGCGTCCTTCTACCGTACGGATACAAAAGGATGAGGAGTGGATAGAAGTTCCCCCCGAAACGGTCCCTCTGGGAAGTCGTATCCTCTTACGGTCAGGGGAACGGCTTGCTCTGGACAGCCGGATCCTGGAAGGTCGGGGTACCTTTGATACCTCTGCGATCACCGGAGAATCCCTCCCGAAGGCAGCGGAACCAGGGGAGGAGGCCCTGGCGGGATATATCCTGAAAGAGGGGACCCTTATTCTTCGCAGTGAACGGGCCTACACTGATTCTACCCTTGCCCGAATTCTGCATCTGGTAGAAAAAGCCCAGGAACGAAAGGCGCCGGTGGAACTTTTTGTAAGCCGCTTTGCCCGTTATTATACACCGGTGGTGGTGATTCTGGCCCTTCTGGTAGCCCTGTTGCCTCCTTTGGTAGTGCCAGGGGCCTTGTTCCATACGTGGGTGTATCGGGCCCTGGTCATGCTGGTTATCTCCTGTCCCTGCGCCTTTGTGCTCAGTGTCCCCCTTACCTATTTTGCCGGTCTTGGGGGAATGGCCCGCCGGGGGATCCTTTTGAAAGGAGCGGTGGTTCTGGATACCCTGGTCAAGTTGCGCACGGTGGTGTTTGATAAGACCGGAACCCTCACCCGGGGAGAGTTTCAGGTTTCTAAACTCCAGGCTCAGAATCCCCATTCGGCGGAAGAACTCCTTACCTATGCAACGGTTGCGACGGTCCATTCGAATCACCCCCTTTCGCGGGCTATTCAACAGCATTGGGAACGCCGGGGGCTTCCTCTGCCGCAGCCTGATGAGGGTTCCTTCTATGAAATTCCGGGCCATGGAAGCGTGGTCTCTTTTAAGGGAAAAGAGGTACTGGCGGGGAACGATCGGCTGCTTCATCTTAAGGAAATACCCCATACCTGTCGCGAAGATGAGACTACCACCGTCCATGTGGCATTGGCGGGAGAACTGGTTGGTTCGGTGCACCTGGAGGATCAATTAAAACAAGATGCTCCCCGGGTAGTTCGGGAACTAAAAAAACGGGGAGTTCAGCATATTGCTCTTTTTACGGGGGATAGCGCCGTTCCAGCCCAACAGGCAGGTACTGCCGCAGGGGTAGATGAGGTTCATCACAGCCTGCGACCTGAGGAAAAACTCGAACGGCTTGAGCGCTTAATGGAAGACCGTGAGGGCGCCCCCGTAGCCTTTGTGGGGGATGGTATAAATGATGGGCCCGTTCTTGCCCGTTCTGATGTGGGAATTGCCATGGGAAAGGGTGGATCGGATCTGGCTATCGAACAGGCGGAAGTGGTCCTTATGACCGATGATCTTTCCCGTATTCCCGAGGCAGTTGACCGGGCCCGGAAAACCCGTCGTATCCTGTGGCAAAATATTCTCTTTGCCCTGGGCGTAAAACTCGCCGTCCTTACCCTCGGTGCCTTTGGGGAGGCCACCATGTGGGAAGGGGTGCTCGCCGATGTGGGGGTGGCGCTCCTGGCGGTGCTTAACGCCCTCCGGGCATACCGATAAAGGTAAGATCACGAGGGCGAACCTTTTCGCGGTTCTAATAGTAGGAAGGTATATGAAAAAGAACTGGCGCCTTCTAATTGAAAAGCGCCAGTTCTTTTTTTAGGGAATTTTACCGTTTTCTCTGGGCCCGGATAAGTTCGGCCCCTGCTAAGATAAAGGGACCTAGGCCTTTAAAATCGTCTTCTACCACGGGCTCGCTCATGTAGTACGCAAATGAGCCATCTCGATACGGATTACCACCAAGGCCTGCCACCTTACAGATTCCACCCAGATGGGCCTTACCCTCTGTATCGGTCCGGAGATAGCGCTTCACTATCGCGGTATAGGATTCTCTGGCAGATTGAATCAACGTCTCATCGGTGAGTATGTTTCTGTTCCATGCCTTTGCCATGGTATAACAGAACATAGAGGAACAGGATGTTTCCAGGTAATTTCCCGTTCTTCCCCTTTGATCCAGAATTTGATACCACATCTTTTCCTGGGGATCCCGATACTTGAGAATGATGTTCAGACAGTCCTGTAAAATCGAACGGAGCCGCTGATATTCAGTCTGTTCTTTGGACAAAAGGCCCAATACATCTACCAGGGCCATGCAGTACCACCCCATAGCTCGTCCCCAGGCATGGGGGGACCTACCCGTTCGAGGATCGGCCCAGAGTTGTAACGCCCGCTCATCCCAGGCGTGTCGTAAGAGCCCTGTCTCAGGATCCAGTGTTTTTTCTCGAATGTCCTGGAGATTTTTGGCTACTTCCCGCAGCAGTTCTTCTTCACCCTGAATTTGCGCCCACCGTACCGCAAAGGGGCCGTACATATACAAACCATCTAGCCAGATCTGGTGGGGGTAAATCTTCTTATGCCAATAACCACCGAGTTCGGTCCGGGGATGGGCACGAAGCTGATCCCGCAGGATCTGACAGGCCTTTAGATACCGTTCGTCTTTATAGGTTTCGTACAGTTCTAGAACTATTTTCCCACTGTTTATTTGATCAAGATTGAATTCGTCTTTTTTGTATCCTTTGATGCTTCCATCGTCTAAAATCAGTGTGTCTACCTGACCCTTCACATAGTGAGTTATCTTTTCATGGTCAAGAAATGGTTGTTCCTTTGATACCTTTGCAAGTTCCCAGAGGGCACAGAGAATAAGACCCGATTCGTAATTCCATGCTAATGAGCCAACAGGATGGGTATTCATCACTGTAGTTGCAACGGCGGTATTCAAGGCCTCATAGGAAGCCGGGATTCCTTGTTCCATACCTACACCCCTCTCATAAGTTTAATTCCTACTATACTGGCATCTTCTGACAATGTGCAGTTCCGAATTTGCATTAAACCGTCATATCTACCGTTCATTTTTCTAAAGCTTATTCTTTCCGAACAGGAAAAAATCGTAGAGCCCCTTTTATATCTCTTTTGCCATAAGAAATCTTGTTTAGAAGAGAATAACTTCCATGAAAGGTCCCTTAGAGTTCCTTTGGTTGCCCTTCTTTGCGGCGATAAGAAAGGGGAGAACGGCCGGTGTATTTTTTGAATACCCGACAGAAGTAGGCCTGGTCAGAAAATCCTACCATTTCTGCAATTTCGGAAATGGTGGCTGTTTTCTGGATTAATAATTTTTTTGCCATCGAAATTCGAAGGCGAATAAGATATTCCCAGGGAGACATGCCGATTTCTTTTTTAAAAATCCGGCTTAAGTAGTCTTCACTGATGTGTACGTATTCTGCGAGTTTCCAGCGAAGAATATTTTCCTGGTAATGTTGATTCAGATAGAGCAGAGCCCTTTTAACCAAAATACCCGTGTAGGGGGGTAAAAGACTCTTCCCTTCCAAAAGTCGTTTTAAGAGGGACAGGAATTCCTGCTCCTGGTATATACCGGCATTAAGCAGAAGACAATTCCCCTTTGCACCACTTTGTTCCACCAGGTTTTCCTCAATTTTTTGTTCACTGAGGATAACAAAAGGAGGGGCCCCATCTCGAACACTGGGAAGTTCCAGTATTTCTTCATAATTGGAAGGCAACTCGGAACACAAAATAAGGTGGACCCGTCGTATCTTTTTGAGCTTTATCGCAAGTTCTTCCGGATCTTCTGCAATCTGGATATCTAAATAATTAAGTCGGGAGAGGGTTACGATGGTTTCCCGTTTCAGTTCTCCATGAAAACGATAGAGGAGAATTACCTTTTCCTGGGGAAGGGCATTCTTTTCTGAAAGGTATGAAAGGACCGATTCTCCTGCTACAAGGGTAGTATCATCTCGGGGGAAAAGAGCAAGGGGTATCGTTTGGAAAAGGGGGTCCTTGAGAATAGTGTACAACAGAACCATGTCTTCTGCTGAAAGATGTGAAAGATACACTATGAGAAGCGTTGCGGAACCATAGAGGTCCTTCTTATCAAAGAGCTCTGATAGGGTGATGAATTCTTTCTTTACTGATCCTTTCGTGACAAGTGGCGGAAGCTGCATCTCTGAAGATATCCCAACCATGAGGATGGCCCCTGTCCGTTCAAGGGACCCCTTTCCCTGAATCTGGGGAAGGGGAAATTTCAAAAGCCATCCCTGATTGTCTCCTTCCTGAAGGTATTCTAGCATCCCTTCGTGGGCGGCCACTATCCGTTGAGCCAGAAGAAGGGCTGTCTCCTGATGGAGGGTACCGCTCGTAGAAAGGGGCCCCTCATGATAGATCGTTAAAACAAGGTAGTTCTCCTCTATCTTCCAGAAAATACCCTTGAGGGACCACAAACTTGCCAGGGTAGTAAGAATTTCTTCTATACGACGGCCATCTCCTATAAGCAGGGGCGGTGTGATTGGAGGTTCTATCTGGAATAGGGGACTCTGTTTCTTTATATCTTCCTGTAATTTTTTCAGAATAAAACCTAAAGAAAATAACCGGCCCTCCATTCGCAGGTCCCCTACTTCTGCTCGGGACAGTTCCAGGATATCCTTAACGAGCCGAGCTTGATGATGGAGTTCTTCCTTTATAGAGCCTATCGTAGCTTGAATGCCTTCGCTTCTTTTTTGCTTGCCTAACGTGTCAATCTCTGTGGTAATCCTTTCTAAGGGCTGAAGGAGTTCCTGGCTTACATGGGCAAGGAAACGGCTTTTTATTTTTTCTGCCTGTTCTGCCGCTTTTTGGGCCTGTCTTAGGTTTTCGATAGCCCTGAGGCTCATAAGGCTGTTGGAGAGGGCACTTCGAATCTCTTCGTAAACGGTACCGGTGGATACTCCCATTCGGAGTACGGCCCATCCCAGAAATTGTCGCTGCGAAATAAGGGGCTCTATCACCCATATGCTTCCTGGATCTTGAGGAAACAGACTTGGCGGAAGGAATTTGCCTCCTTCACAGAGGAGGGGAACCACCAATTCAAGGGGGCCTTGCCTATCAAAGCCTGCAATACACCAGCCCTCTCCGCTGGCGCTCGTTTCTATGACATACCCCTTTTCAATGCCTAAAAAGGGTAAATAGTGGTGCAATACGCCCGATAATTCAGTTCTGTTCTGGACATTGATGAGATCCCGTTCAAGCTTTCGGATAATCGTCCATTGTTGTTCGTTGGTCCACTCATACACCTGGTGCATGCGGAGGATCCCTTCCGAGATAATCAGACGGGCCTTATCGAGCATTATGCGGGAGGTTTCTTGCAGTGATTCAGGAAAAGAACGCTGCACCCGTTGTATCAGATACGTGATGACCGTTTGCCAGGATGCAATATCCCGGCCATTTTGAATGTGTCGTTCTATAAGGGTTTCCAATAGATCATGGAAATGGTTGGGTTCCCCGAGACAGGCCTCTTTAAAGGCTTCCAGGAGAGGAACTATCCAGGCCTCCTGTTCTTCTCGTTCAATCCCAAGGATCTGGGCAATGATAGGGGTATCCGTCGAGAGGAATTCGTTTAGTTGTGACGAATAGGTTTCATCGCATTTGCTACTCTGTACGCAGAGCTGATCGTAGATATCAAGCTGAGGGATACACCCGCAGGAACGTCGAATAATGAGGGAGCCCTGTAAATCCCGACGGGAAGTGATGGCTTGCCCTGTAAATAAGCGAAGTAGTTCCCGCAAGGCAATGATTGCCTGGTCTTCCACCGGGGAATCAACGGTAGTAAAGGGGGGAAAGGCAATTTTACTTTCGATAGAGTTATTAAAGCCCCCCACCAGAATGTCATGGGGGATCTTAAACCCCCGGCGTTGTAAAATCTCCACCGCCCGGTACAGTTGTAAATCGCTACAGGCTATGAGGGCCTCAAAATCCTTCCCCGGCATAAGGTGCCGGCTATCCATAAGTTCTTGAATGGCCTGATCTCCCTCATTCCAGCCAAAGGGAGAGGAGATGCAGTTTTCCGCCAGGGGAAGCTGTTTCTTATGATGAAAGTCTCGAAAGGCCCGTAACCTATCCTGGGCAGAAAAATGTTCCTGGGGGCCCTGGATAAACGCAAAACGCCGCACCCCATGGTGGCTGTAAAAGTGGTCTAACAAAGAAAAAAGAGCGCTGTAGGCATCGATCCGTACCACCGGTTTGCCAGGTATTTCATGGGCCATGGTTACCATGGGGAGATGATCAAATTGATGATGAAAATCGGTCAGGTTTTCCTGATTTACTACCCCACCTAAACTGGATGCCCAGGAAATTACCCCATCCACCGATTCGGCAATCAGAGAGTAGATTTTGTTTCGAAGTCGTTCTTCTGTTTCATTCGCCTCAAGCCGTCCTCCAGGAAAAAGATAAAGGGTATGCTCTGTTTTTTGAACTTCCCGTAGCAGTGGGGGAAGGATTTTTAAGGATGAACCACTGTGAATGTTAGCTAAGATAAGGGCGATAGTTTTACCAGCCCGATGTTTCATTGAATAACCCCTGTTTTTATATATTGAAATATGATTTCGAAAAAAGCAAGGCCGGGAATCTTCTCCCCTGGGATAAAGCGGGTGAAATAAACTGAAAACTGAACCTGCCCCGTAGTAATGGAGAGGTGGTTCCGCCACACTCCCGGCAACCATCGCAGGCGGTTTGTATCCATCTTTTTAAAAATACGAGAGGATACCAAAGGCTTTTTCCTTCCCTATTTCTGTTATCGTTATGGGGGCTTCAAAATATTTTATAGGAGAGGGAGAACGGAATTCTACAAATTTTGTTCTTTTCCTGTGGATTGACAGGGCCCTAAAAATAGCTAATACTGAAACAGTGTTTCATTATCGAGAGGATGGGATGCCTGTTCGCTATTATTTTAATCGATGGAATGAGTTTATGGAAAGGAGCATGCCTCTTTTAACCCCCGGAGGTGTGATCCTTGGCCTGGTGTTCCCATCCTTTTTTGTTGGGCTGCGCCCGGCAATCCCCTATCTGTTTGGTTGCATGACCTTTTCTGGGGCTATAAAACTCCAGGGGCGGGAACTGGCAGCGGTCTTTCGTACCCCCCGTTCCCTGCTTCTCTTTTTTCTGGGGGCCCATCTGCTGATGCCCCTTTTCAGTTTCCTGGTGGGATCCCTGGGTAATCCCGATGAACCGGCATTTACTGCGGGGTTTGTGCTTCTCTTTTCGATTCCTACGGCCGTTTCCGGATTTATCTGGAATACCATTTTCCGGGGCAATGGGGCCCTTTCGTTAAGTTTGATTGTGCTTGATACCCTTCTTGCTCCCCTCGTGGTTCCCCGAACGGTGGCACTCCTTATGGGAACCTCGGTGGTGATTGATATGGGGGGACTTACGCTCTCGCTGGTTTCCATGGTGGTGATTCCCACCATCCTTGGGGTGCTTGCCCATGAACTGAGCCGTGGAGAGGTTCCCCGTTTTATGGGCCCCTACCTGAATCCCTTTGCCAAACTTTTTCTTATCCTTGTGGTAGCTGCTAATAGCGCGGCGGTGGCCCCCTCTCTTAAGGTTACCGATCCCGCGGTGTATCGGATCGCCTTTTTGGCCCTCGTCCTGGGATTTTGTGGTTTCTGGTTGGGGAGTTTCCTTGCCCGGCTGGGAAAGCTCCCGGCGGATCAACAGAGGACCCTGGTGTTTTCCGTGGGACTGAGAAATATCAGTGCCGCGGCTACCCTGGCAATCGCCTTTTTCCCCGAAAAGGCGGCCCTCCCCGCCATTATTGGTATGGTGTTTCAACAAAGCATGGCATCAGTGGCCGGGCGGTTTCTTCTGGGGAAACCGACAGCCTTTTCTGATAGTTCTGCCGAAGGGCAGGACCCCATACGATCAGTGTCTACGCATAATAATCCATGAACGGAGGTAGTTATGAAACGGCTATGTGAAATACAGGCCCCGGTTGCTCGCCCTGAGCGAATTCTGCAGTTTGGGGAAGGAAATTTCCTGCGGGCCTTTGTAGATTGGATGGTTCAGAAGATAAACGATCGGGGGCTCTGGAATGGTTCGGTGGTATTGGTCCAGCCCATAGCCCAGGGCCTTGCCCCCTTGATTAATCAGAATAAGGGAATGTACACGGTACTTCTGCGGGGTATCGAGAAGGGAGAGGTAGTAGAAGAGGTTACCCGGATCGATTCGGTCTCCCGCTGTATTAATCCCTACGCAGAGTACGACGCATATCTGGCCTGTGCGGAAAACCCGGATCTACGGTTTATTATTTCTAACACGACGGAGGCCGGCATTGCCTATCAGGGGGGCTGTACAAAGGATGACCGGCCGCCAGCCTCTTTCCCCGCGAAGGTGGCCCAGTTTCTGTATCACCGCTGGCGGTTTTTTAAGGGAGATCCCAACAAGGGGATAGTTCTTATTCCCTGTGAGCTTATCGATCGCAATGGGGATACCCTGAAACGGGTGGTCCTCCAATATGCCGCTGAATGGGGCTATGAAAAGGCCTTTACTGACTGGCTTGAAAAATCCTGTGCCTTCTTGAATAGCCTGGTGGATCGAATCGTAACGGGCTACCCAAAAGAAGAAGCCCCTCTCCTGTGGGAAAAACTGGGGTACCAGGATGAACTTTTGGATACGGCGGAACCCTTTAATCTGTGGGTTATCGAAGGGGATAGCCGCTATGGAGAGGAACTTCCTTTCCATAAGGCGGGGTGTAATGTGTTGTGGGTCCCCGATATGACCCCCTATCGAACAAGAAAGGTGCGCATCCTGAATGGGGCCCACACCGCCTCGGTTCTTATTGCGTACCTGGCGGGATTTAATACGGTAAAAGAGATGGTAGATAGTCCTGTCGGGAAGGCCTACCTGGAGCGACTCTTGTATCAGGAGGTAATGCCTCTACTTCCCCTTCCCAAAGAAGAGGTGGAAGCCTTTGCGGCCTCTACGCTGGAACGTTTTGCTAACCCCTATATCAAACATCGCCTCTTGGATATCAGTTTGAATTCGGTCTCTAAATATAAGGCCCGGGTACTTCCCTCTCTCTTGGAAGCTATCCAGGCGGGGAATAGCCGGGGAACTGCTCCTGCGCAGGCGGCGCCGGTCCTGGTCTTTTCTTTGGCGGCCCTTATCGCCTTTTACCGTGGTTCGGCCATGGAAAACAATGCCCTGGTGGGGAAACGGCAAGGGGAATCCTATCCTATCCGGGATGACCTCCCTGTCCTGGAAGCCTGTATGTCCTTATGGCAACAGTTTGAAAGGGCCCTCGCTGCGGGGGCTCCCCCCAACAAGGCGGCAGAGGAACTGGTACAGGCGGTTCTTGCCAGGACGGATTGGTGGGGCGAGGACCTCCGTTCCTATGGGGGCTTGTCCGACGCTGTGACCGCTGCCCTCATCCTCATCCTGGAAAAGGGTCCCCAGGCGGCGATGGAACAGGTGGCGTTCCAGGGTCGAATCGGTTAAGCCGCAGTAAACGAAGGGGGTCGGAAGGCCCCTATAAAAGGTGGAGGTACCTATGGGTGTGCGATATCGGCTGTTATCTTCCCGGGACTCGGTGCTTGTGGCGGTAGATCCCATTCCCCGGGGAACAGTGGTTACTATAGAAGATGAAAAGGGAACGCGACAGGTTACAGCCCGGGATGATATTCCCCGGGGGCACAAGATGGCCCTCCGGGATATTCTTCAAGGGGAAGAGATTATCAAGTATGGGTATCCCATTGGACGGGCCAAAACGGCTATTCCTGCGGGAGGCTGGGTACATACCCACAGTTGTGGAACCCAGCTTGAGGGTACCCTGGAGTATAGCTATCGCCCTGCAGAGGAAACCATGGAAGCCTTTGTCCGTCGTATGGTTCCGCTGACGAAGGACCTTCCCCGAACCTTTGCAGGATATCGTCGTTCTAATGGGAAGGTCGGGGTCCGCAACGAAATCTGGATTATTCCTACCGTGGGCTGTGTGAACCAGATCGCAGAACTTGTGGCCCAGCGGGCCCGGGAGATTCTTGCCCGGGAAGGCTTGCTCGCAGAAAAGGAAAAAACTGGATCGGCGTCCGTTGCTGGCGGAGCCTCGACGGGTCAGATCGATGGGGTTTTTACCTTTCCCCATCCTTATGGCTGTTCCCAATTAGGAACCGACCATGAAACCACCCGCCGGATTCTCGCAAACCTTACGCTGCATCCTAATGCGGGAGGGGTGTTGGTCCTGGGCCTGGGTTGTGAGAATAACACCGTCTCGGAGTTTAAAAAGCTCCTGGGAAATTTTGATGAGCGGCGGATCCGTTTCCTCGTGGCCCAGGAACTCCAGGACGAGGTGGAAGAAGCCCTGCAAGTAGTCCTGGATCTGGCCCGGCAGGCCGCTGAGGATCGACGGGAAGAAGTGCCGGTCTCCGAACTGGTGGTGGGTCTTAAGTGTGGCGGTTCCGATGGGTTTTCAGGGATCACCGCTAATCCCCTGGTGGGAACCTTTTCGGATCGCCTGGTGGCCCTGGGGGGAACCACCATTTTGACGGAGGTTCCCGAAATGTTTGGGGCCGAGACTATTCTCATGCAGCGCGCCCGGGACCGGGAAATCTTTGAAAAAACCGTGCACCTTATCAACGATTTTAAAGAATACTTTATCCGCCATGATCAGGTGGTGTATGAAAATCCCTCGCCGGGTAATAAAGAGGGGGGCATTACCACCCTGGAAGATAAATCCCTGGGCTGTGTCCAGAAGGGCGGCACCGCTCCGGTCTGTGGGGTCTATCCCTATGGAGGTATGGTGGATACCCATGGGCTCGTCCTGCTTTCTGGACCGGGGAACGACATCGTGTCGGTTACGGCCCTTGCGGCGGCGGGGGCCCACCTGGTACTCTTTACGACAGGAAGGGGGACGCCCCTGGGAGGTCCCGTCCCCACCGTAAAAATAGCGAGTAACACCGCCCTGGCGGAGAAAAAGCCCCACTGGATCGATTTTGATGCGGGGCGCCTCCTTGACCTGCCGGGGCGGGAGGAACGGATCAACCTGGAAAACGAGTTCTATCGTCTGGTCCTTGAAGTTGCCAGTGGGCGCCCCACGAAAAACGAGATAAATGGGTATCGGGAAATTGCCATCTTGAAAGATGGGGTTACCCTGTAGGCGGGCCTGGGATAAGGGATACTCAAACGTTTTGATTTTTTGGGGATCCTGAAAAGAACGGGAGGGCCATCCCCTCGGTTCATAGGAGAACGAAAGGAGAGAAGTGCCGATGAAACGATTCATGGATAAGGATTTTTTGCTAACTACTAAAACTGCCCGGTGGCTGTACCACGAGGTGGCAGTCCACGAGCCGATTTTTGATTACCACTGCCACTTGAATCCAAAGGAAATTGCCGAAAATCGACGATTCTCGAATCTTACTGAAATATGGCTGGGAGGCGACCACTATAAGTGGCGGGCCATGCGGTCCAATGGGATCGATGAGCGCTTCATTACCGGTGATGCATCTCCCTATGAAAAATTTCTTGCCTGGGCCAGAACCATCCCGGAGACGCTGGGAAATCCCCTGTACCACTGGACGCACCTGGAACTCCAGCGGTATTTTGGGATTTACGAGCCCCTCAACGAGAGGACCGCTCCTGCCATCTGGGAAAAGGCGAATGGGGCCCTCGCTTCAGATCCAGAATTATCGGTGTATGGGATCTTTAAAAAATTTCGGGTCTATGCGGTGGGAACCACCGATGATCCCGCCGACGATCTTGGCTGGCATGACGAAATTCGCCGATCAGGAAAAACCACGACCAAAGTGCTTCCTTCTTTTCGTCCCGATAAGGCCCTGAATATCCATCTTCCCGGTTTTGCCGACTATATTCAGAAGTTAGGTTCCGTGGCGGGCCGGTCCATTCGTACCCTGGCGGATCTTCTCCAGGTTTTAGAAGAGCGGATCCGCTACTTTGATGAGCGGGGCTGCCGGGCCTCGGACCATGCCCTGGAATATCCACCCTTTGAAATAGCCAGTGATGGTCGCACCGGCGCAGCATGGGAAACAGAGGTAAACCAGATCTTTGTCCGAGCCCTGGAAGGGGCTTCCCTGAGTCGGGAAGAAAGCGACCGGTACCGGACCTTTGTGCTCCTGTTCCTCGCGGGAGAATATAAGAAACGGGGATGGGCGATGCAGCTTCACCTCGCAGCAATCCGGAATAATAACTCTCGTATGTTTGCCCAATTGGGGCCTGATACGGGTTACGATGCGGTTCATGATCACCCTATTACGGCAAACCTGGCGGCCCTTCTTAATTTGATGGAAGGGGAAGGGAAATTGCCTAAAACCATTCTGTATAGCCTTAATCCCAAGGATTATTATCCCCTCGGAACCCTGATGGGGTGTTTCCAGGGAGAGGGAATTCCTGGTAAAATACAGCTTGGGTCTGCCTGGTGGTTCTGTGATCATCGGGATGGAATGGAAGAACAGATGCGGATTCTGGGGAATTTAGGTCTCCTTCCCCGTTTTATTGGAATGCTGACCGATTCCCGGAGTTTCCTTTCCTATCCCCGACATGAGTATTTCCGGCGGATCCTCTGTAATCTCCTGGGCCAGTGGGCCGAAGCAGGAGAAATTCCCCCGGATCGGGCGCTCCTTTCCCGGGTGGTGCAGAACATTTCCTTCCGGAACGCACAGGGGTATTTTGAAGGATGGGACAAGTAAAAACCATCAGTGCCGTAGAACGGACCTTTACGATTTTAGAAAAACTTTCCCTGGTTTCTAGCTCGAGTCTCGAAGACCTGGCTCGGGCGACTCATTTGGCTAAGCCCACGGTGTACCGGTTTTTGCAGACCCTTCGGGAGTTGGGCTATGTTCGTAAGGACGAAGGGGACCGGTGGTTTCTGACGATGAAGCTCTTCTCGGTAGGGTCCCGGGCTCTGGACCATATTCAGCTGCCGGTGGTTGCCAAGCCCATCTGTGAAGAACTCTCCCGTTCTTTGGGCGAAACGGTGCACCTGGGTATTCTGGATGAAGATGAGGCCCTGTACGTGCTGAAGGTGGAATCTCGCTATACTATTCGAATGTATTCCCGGGTAGGAAAGCATATCCCCCTGTACTGTACCGCCATTGGGAAAACCTTTCTTGCCTATATGTCCGAAAAGGATCGGGAAACAATCCTTTCCCGCCTAAAGCTTATTCCCTTTACTCCTCATACGGTAAAGGAACGGGAAGCCCTTCTTAAAGAGCTGTCTGAGATTCGGCAGTATGGCTATGCCCGGGACCAAGAGGAGCATGAGGAAGGAATCACCTGTATCGCCGCTCCTATCTTTGATGGGGCTGCCACGGTGGTGGCGGCCCTGAGTGTCTCCTGGCCGGTCTTCCGCTTTGAGCCCGCCGAGTTGGGAAGGTATATTGGGGCAATCAAGAAGGCCGCCGGTGAAATTAGCAAAATCCTGGGCTATATAGAAAAGGAGTAGGGGAAAGGGGTTTCTCAACCACTAACAGAGGGGCCCTTTACATCGAATATATCCTTAATGAGAGTTACTCCCTACGCCTCCTTTCTCGATTTTCTTTAAACTTGTTTTTCCCAAAAACTGTGGTATTTTTAATATCAAACGTGTGGCCTTTTTGAGAGTGTTTTGGGGAATAGGTAATAGCGAAATTACGGTATACAAAGAAGCATCCTACCATACATATTCCTAAAAACGACTCATCTGTTTTTACTACCAAATAATAGTTATTTATGCAGTTATTTATGAAGGGAGGAAAAAGTATGAAGTTCTATGGGATGATGGGTGTGTTTTTTTTGTTTCTGTTTGCTTCCTGTAGTAATGGGGTAAATACCGGCTCGCCGCTAGAACTAAAAAAAATAGTTTTCATGGGTACCACCGGAAGCCAGTACGATATTTATATCATGAATGAAAATGGCAGTAATCTCGCTAATCTTACCAAATACCGCTGATAGCTTAGAAGTATATCCCACCTGGTCCCCCGATGGAAATAAGATATATTTTCTTCGACAAGAAAGCTCAAAATTGTATCTCTATGTCATGAATAGTGATGGATCAGGTCAAACCAAAGTCACTAATGAAGCCATTTATAATTTCAGCTATGCTATATCTCCCGATGGTGCAAAAGTTGCCTTTACCGGAGATGATGGGGATAAGGAAATATACGTAGTAAATGTCGATGGGAGTGGCTTAGTTAATTTAACAAATAATACTCATATTGATACTAACCCTTCCTGGAAACCTAATGGGGAGTGGATTGCTTTCTTAAGCAATCAAAATGGTGAAAACTATGGTCTATATGCAATAAAGTACGATGGAACAAATCCTCAAAGAATCGAAAACTATGCTGATATTACTACCTCTTGTACCCCTCAATGGTCGCCACAAGGTAATAATATTGCTTTTGTACGGTATGGAAACTATTTTTTGGCTGATAATTATGAAATTTTCGTTAAAGGAGATTCCTTTCTGAATATTAGTCAAAACAATAAAGATGACACCTATCCTAAATGGTCTCCAAACATCAATGAGTATAAGATTGTCTTTGTGAGCAATCGAGATGGCTCCGATAATTCGAATATATACTTGTGGTCCTCAACTAATACTATTCCTCAGCGCCTCACCGACAACTCTCGAGAGGATAAGCAACCCTCCTGGTCCCCCGATGGTACAAGGCTTGTGTATGTGTGCATGACCGACGATGTCCCAACGAAGGGCCAGATTTTTGTTATGAACGCCGATGGGAACAATAAAACCCGGCTTATAACTAATGCTAACCTTGCTTGTGCTTACCCTCAGTGGCAGCCCTGAGGATATACCTGGTGATAAAAGGAGTGTGCAATGAAGAAATATGTTTTTATGATGGTAATTTGTACCCGCTGCCATGACCCCGTTGGGGTTGATTAATAGGAGCCGGGGGCGAGGGTGTAAGGCAGGAGGGTGTCGAGGGCGGCGGTTTTGTCTGAGGCCCGGGCGTACTCAGTGAAGAGGTGACACAAGTATCGATAGGGTTCGTGGCCGTTGGCTTTGGCGGTTTCAATAAGGGAATACAGTCGCCCACTGGCCTTGGCCCCATGCACGGAGTCATGAAAAAGCCAATTCTTGCGGCCAATCACAAAGGGGCGAATAGCGTTCTCTACCGGGTTGTTGTCGGGGGTAAGCAGCCAGTGGTCCACATACCGAATTGCCCGGCGATACTGCCCCAGGGCATAGGCGATGGCAGACCCCAAGGGACTGTGGGGCGGGACCTTCGTCTCCCAGTGGTTGAGCCAGGAACGAATCTCTTCAAAGACCGGCGTGGTCGCAGCCTTCCGTTCCTCCACAAAGGCGTCCCGGGAAAGCGCCCCCGCAGTAAGACGAGCACGCAGGTCCTTTTCAATCTGATAGAGCCTTCGGATGAGGCGTACCATCTCGGCGGCGGTGCAGGTGGGCCCCGCTTCACTCACTAGCCGATAGAACTCCCGCCGAATATGAGCCCAGCAGCCCACATGCACAATTTCCGGCCGCCGGCCAATGCGATTGTAGCCACTGTACCCATCGGTCTGCAGGTACCCTGAGAAGTTTCCAATGATAGATGCCGCCACATCCCCCGAACGGGAGTCCGCATATTCAAACCAGATGATGGGTCGGGGCGGATCCGTCGACCCGGGACCCT
>Ga0209409_1001500_pt1 | contig 19864 bp, 14 predicted proteins | sample AD_JPNMR1_MetaG_FD_184424 | JGI IMG/M metagenome (GOLD analysis project Ga0209409, IMG submission 184424) | Active sludge microbial communities of municipal wastewater-treating anaerobic digesters from Japan - AD_JPNMR1_MetaG (SPAdes) (version 2) | ecosystem: Engineered > Bioreactor > Anaerobic...
ATAATAAAAAATAGATTTGAACTAAAATTAAAAAATAATGAAGATTATGAATTGAAAGAAATTTTATCACAATTAAGATTAAATACACTTGAATTAAATAAAAATATTATGCAAGCACGATTGGTTGAAATTAATACTATATTAAATAGATTTCCATCAATGGCAAGAAAATTAGCAAAAGAATTAAATAAAAAAATTGAATTATCAATAATAGGTGGTGAAATATTAGTTGATAGGACAATAATCGATGTAATTGGTGATCCATTGGTTCATATAATAAGAAATAGCATTGATCATGGAATAGAAAACGAAGAAGAACGAATAAAAAAAAATAAACACCCAATAGGTAAAATTATAATTGAAGTAAAAAAAACAGATACAGAAATTCAAATAATAATTTCAGATGATGGTCAGGGAATAAACTTAAAAAAAGTAAAAGAAAAAGCAATAAAAAATGGACTAATAACAGAAGAAAAAGTTAAACAAATGAATGAAAAAGAAATATTAGAATTGATAACATTGCCAGGTTTTTCAACAGCAGAAAAAATAACAGAATTATCAGGCAGAGGCGTTGGTATGGATGTTGTTAAAAATACAATTGAAAAAATTAGAGGTTCCTTAACAATAAATACAGAATTAAATAAAGGAACAACAATGATAATAACAATTCCAACAAGTATAAATTTATCTACTGTTCTTTTTTGTATTTACAATAATAATAGATATTTAATTCAACAGGATTATGTATATGAATTATTAGAAATTTCTAAAAAAGATATTTTTTTTAAAGACGGTAAATATTCTATAGATTTATCAAATAAAGAAATCTTAAATATTGAATTTAAAAAAATTATTCCAGCTTTTTATATAAATGAACCAAACGAAAATGAAAAATATTATTTGTTATTATTAAAAAAGGAAAATAAATTTTTCGGTATAATTATTGACAAAGTAATTACTCAATTAGAAGTAATAATAAAACCATTAAATAAATATTTTTTAAAAAATATAAATATTTTTAATGGTGCAGCATTGTTGGGTGATAATTTACCTGCATTATTATTGAATATAAATTATTTTATAAATCTATTGTAATAAAATTATTTTGTAATTTCGAATGCAAAAATAATTGGTTTATTATCTCTTAAAATTTCAACTTCTATATAATTTTCATTTTTTACATTTTCCCATAATTTATAACCTTTTTCCATAGAATCAATTTTATGACCATTTACACGCAAAATTATATCGCCCTGTCGAGCGCCATATTGATATATTAAACTACCTGGAACTAAATTAGCAATTCTTACACCTGTCATAATATTATTTTCATTTACATTTGGTACAAGTGTTAAAGTCTGAAAAATTTGATTCAAATTATTATAAATTTTTTTCTCAAATTCTGTCTTACTTAAAATATGACTTATATAATTTGAATTATTAAATTCATTTATTAAACCTGATTGTCTACCACTTACTCTTAATATTGGTTCATCATTTATTTCTAATGTATATTCCTTCTTATTTTTTATCATTTTTACCTGATTTTTTAGAATTTTTTTAATTTTATATCCGTCAATTTCTTCATTCCTTTTTAAGTAATAAACTAAATTATTCGTTATATCCTTTATTATTGCTATTGATAAAGTCTCATTTATTATTATTACACCCTGTAATTTATAATCACTTAATAATTTTGGCGTTTCTTTACTTTGGTCATTTGTTAGTTCATTATCGGAAAAAAAATCTTCTATAAGAAAATAATACTCAGGCGGAAAATTTCTTATCTTTTCCTCATTTACTATTCTTTCTGATATTATACTTATATTTGTGTTTATATTAAATTTTGTTTTAATTATGGTATTTATGCCATTAACAATAATAAATGCACTGATAACAATTAAAATAATATTTAGTAAAATTATTATTCTTTTTTCACTCATTGACTTATACTTAGTTCTTTAATTAATTTTATTGCTCTTTTATGTTCTTGAATTGTCTTTGAAAAATAATGTGTTCCATTTCCTTTTGAAACAAAAAATAAATAATTATGTTTTGCTGGTTTTAATGCTGCTTCTATTGATTTAATACCAGGATTACATATTGGAGTTGGTGGGAAGCCTGAATATAAATATGTATTATAATCACTTTGAATTTCTAAATCTTTATAAGTTAATTTATTTTTATAACCATTCATTGTATATAATATTGTTGGGTCTGCTTCTAATTTCATCCCTTTTTTTATTCGATTATGATATACACCTGAAATTATTGCTCGTTCCGTATCTACTGCTGCTTCTTTTTCTATTATTGATGCTAATTTTATTATATCATATTTTGATAATTTCGTCTGATTTTCTTCAAATAATTGTTTTGTCACCTGATTAAATCTATCTACAAATTTTCTTATTATTTGTTCTTCTTTTAAATATTTTGGTATATCATAAGAATCAGGAAAAAAAAAGCCTTCTAATGAATTAACTTCCAGATTTGTTATCTGTTTTATAAATGTAGAATTATTTAAATAATTAAAAAAAATATCTTTATTTATTATTTTTCGTTTTGATAATTCTTCTATTATTTCATTTATTGTCTGTCCTTCTTTAATCGTAAATTTATGAATTTCTGATTTTCCTGTTATTATAATACTCAATATTTGATTTATTGAATAATTTCTCCTTATTGCATATTCACCTGCTTTTAATTTATTTCCAAGTTTATTCTTTTTTATCCAGTATAAAAAATAATATTTGTTAATATCAAATTCATTTTCTTTTAGTATTTGTAAAACTTTTTTTGCAGTTGAAGCAGGCGGAATATAAATATTTACAACCTCATCTTTATCTGATAATGGTTGATTAATATATAAAATAAAATTTTTATATTGAAGATAAAAATTATAAGCAATTGAAATGCATAATAAGAAAAAAAGAATTAATGATAAAAATCCATAAAATTTTCGCATTATTATTTCTTCTCTTTATCTTCTTTCTCTTCTTCACCTTCTTCTGCTCGACCACTTATATCTGCTAATAATTTTTTCGATGGTTCTTCATAATTTCCTATTTTTACTTCGCCGCCCTCATAAAAAAATGAAGCAAATTTTAATTCATTAGTTATAATAAGTGTTGCATTTCTAATTGTTATTCGAACACCTGTATAAATTATATTCTGAATACAAATTTTTCCTTTTTTACTTTCCTGCATTTTATTATGCAATGTTTTTAATTCTTCTTCTATATTTTTCAATTTTGTGCTTAATACTCTTGCTACACCAACCAGTTCAAGTAATAATGACTCTTTATTTTCTGGTAAATTTCCCTGTTCCTTTTTTAGTTTTGTTAATGCTTTTATTCCTTTACTTACTTTCTCAAAATTTTTTTTCTGTTCTTCTAAATCATTTTCAAGCATAAATATTCTTTGACGAACTGATGGGTCAATTCCAACTTCAAGAATTGTTCTTGTTGCTAAATTTGAACCTAATTCTTTTGCATATATCTCTTCACCTGCTCTTATCGTGCCACCAACAATCAAGCCTCTTTTTCCTTCCAATACAACAATTGATTTTCCTGCTGAAACTTTTGAATGCATTATTGCTTCTTCTACTATTAAATATCTACCTACTTCTACATTTGCTTGTTCTATAAATTTTGCTCTTAAATCCATTCCTGCTTTAATTACTGCTTGCTCTCGTCCCATTATACCACTCTTAATATAAATTGAACCTTCTGCTTCTACTTCTGCTTTCCCTATATTTACCACATGAATGTCACCTGTGGCACGAACAACAAAATCATCTTTAATAGAGCCCCGAATTACTACTGTGCCCAAAAAATTTATATTTCCTGTTTCATAACTCACATCACCATTGACATAATAAATTGGATCAACTTTTATTCTATTCCCAATTAATACAGCATGACCATCAATTTCTGATTTTAACTCTACTCCATCATCTGATAAAATTGTATTTTTACCTGGTTGTAATGCTATATCTTTTCCATCACTTGCTGGTATTTCATTTCCATATATATCAACGCCTGGTTTTCCTTCCGTCGCTGGTATCTTTATTGCTAATACCTGTCCTGCTACAACATTTTCTATTAAATTTATTTCTTTAAAATCAACTCTACCTTTTTCATCCTCGTGAAAATTATATTGTGCTTCATCTGAAACTTTTATTTTAAATTCAATCTTCGCATCTTCACCATTTCTTGCTGGAGTGCCTTCTGCTACTATCACTTCTTCAAAGAATAAATTATTTGTAAATATTTCTCGCAATTTATCTGTTTTTATATTTGCTATTCCTTTTTCTTTTAAAGCATTTAATACATCTTCTTCTGTTACTGGGATTCCTCCTTCTTTTGCTGGATATACTGTTACAAAACATTTCAAATTATCTTCTGTTATACTTATTTCAAATTTGCCATCTAATTCTGGTTCTGGTTGTCGCGGTCCTATTAGAATTGGTTTCCCTGTTGGATTTGCTATTGCTTCTGCTATTGCATCTTTATTTATATCTTTTTCATATTTATACATATTTAAATCTTTATATATTGCATTTTCATCTACTGGTGCTCCATCTCCTTTTGGCGGAAAAACTGTTAGCATTAATCCATTTAATGTATTTTGAATTGTAAAATATCCATCTACATTTTTTCCGATCTCTTTTATTAGTTCTTTTGGAACTTTTTCTTTTTCTTCTTTTAATGATACTTTTAAAATATATGATTTTTTTCCTAAACCAACTATTCCACCTTTTGCTTTTTGTAAAATTTTATATGTTAATTTTTCAATTGGTAAGTTAAAATAAGCACTTGCTTTTTTTAAACATTCTTCTATTGTTTCTCCCTCTACCTGAACAGCTGTATATTTATCTATTGGCATTATTTTTCTTTTTATTAATTTCTTATTTTCACCGGGTTTTACTTCTACTATATGTAATTTAAACATATTATTATTTTTTGGTTCAGGCTGCTCTAATACAACATGCACAATATCTTCTTTTGTTAATTCTAATAATTCACATCCTTTTTCTATTCCTGCTTTTTCACTTTTGGCTGTTATTATTATATTTTTTCTTATTTTCGAAAAATCAGTTATTACTTCTTCTTTTTCTTTTAATTGTTTTATTTCAGTTTCTGTTAATTCTTGAGAAAAAATGTCTAAATATGTTAATTTACAGGGTTCATAAGTTGACTGTGCAATTTTTCCTTTTTCGTCAATAAGTGTTACTTTTCTGATTTCTTTATTTATTTGTCCTGCTGCTCGAGAAATCGTATATTTTATACCCGGATATACTAACTCAGCTGCACTAACTTTCCCACTTTTCCTTTGTAATAAATTTTCTTCTATCTCTGAAATTCGCCTTTTTAATCTTGCTATTTCTTCTTTTAATACTGCTTTTCGATTTTTTAATTCACCTAATTTTCTTTCATTTTCAGAACTTATCGTGCCTGCTTCTTTTTGGGCTACTAATGTTCCAATATTTAAATCAACTTCGTGAAATTCTTTTTCATTAGCAACGAGTTGGGCTCTATCATTATCCAATGTTTCTTTTTCGGTTGTCGTTGCTCCAACAGATACTTCTGTTAATGTATAACTTTCAGAACCAAGTATTGCACAATTGATTTCTTCTCCTGCTATTAATTTACCACCAACTATTAATCTCTTTTCACCTATTAACTCTATTCTTTTGCGTGCTGATACATTACTATGAATTATTGATTCACTTACTATTACATTCTCATCTGCTTCTATATTTCCATTTTCTACAAATCGAACTATTACATTTCCTTTTGCTTTTAATAATCCACCATCTCGTCCTTTATATCCATTTTTTACTATTATATTTTTTTCTGATATGACTTCTGCTTTATTAACATTTTCATAAATTATTATATCCCCGGTTGCCCTTATTTTAACTCCATCCAAAACATTACCTTTTATTAATACATTGCCTTTATAATAAACTTCGCCTAATAATGAATCAATATCACCATCAAATTTTTTTACTGGTATGACCGAAACTATATTTTTATTCCAATATAATTGTCCTGATAAATTTGCATAATATTTTTTTCTATCTGGTGTGACAACAACATTTTCGCCTGCTATTATTTCAGGGACTTCTGACTGCTCAATATTTTCACCTATATGAACTAATAATTGTCCTTTATTTACTTCATATATATTTTCTAATTGTTGAAATACATCATACTTTTTTTTATCTCGTGTTTTTCCAAATATATATATATTCGGAAATTTAAATAACTCTTCTTCTGCTTTTTTTTCTTCTTTTTCTTTTTGTATCTTTTCTGATTCTGTTTCTTTTCCTCTTAACTCTTGTAAATTATCACCTATTTGTGTTAATTGTTCTTCTAATGATGTTATTTCATCAATTGATAAAACATCAATATTATCCTTATCTGGCATTTAATCACCTATATATTAATCTTGTGGTTTTTCTGCTTCTTCTTCAAGCATTATTGGTATCCCCTCTCGTATTGGATATATTAACCCACATTTTTCGCCTCTTTTATATTCTCTTGTTTCGCGATTCTCATCAAGACAAATTAACTTTTGATTTGCTTCATCATATTTCAAACTTGATTTACACATCGGACATGCAAGAATATCCAATAATTCTTTATCAATCATATTAAGTCATCTCCTTTATTTTAAAATTTATAAAAATTTATTTTTTCTGTCAAGTAATTTATATTTTTTTCTTGTAATTTTTTGTTTATCTAAGGTATAATTATTTTTTAATTCAATATTTTATATCTATAATTTTTTTTCTTTTATTTAAAAATTCAACTAATTCAGAGGTGTATATTCTCTAATCATTATAACTATAAATTATAACTCTCATCTTTTTACAGCATCTAACCTTTATAATTTTTCGCTTTTTTTCCACCACTATATTTTTTTATTTTAATCAATAAATTTTTATCTATATTTTAATGACCTTTTATTTACCTTTTATTTTTTTGGTAATACTACTTTTTCATAATCTTTTACTATTGTATATTTATAAAATTTCTTTATCCTGTTTGCTAAATATTTTACCCATTCTTCAAAATTCCATTCATTAACTTTTTTAAATCGATTTGCTGGAAATTCTGGATTTGATGTTGGTTTGCAGGTCGCTGCTTCTGGATGTCCTCCATCATTTGGACCACCAATAAATGGCATAAGTGCACTTAAATCTATTGTATTATCAAGTGCATTTACTCGCCTTGTCGTCATCATACTCGCACCATAACAATAAAATAAATAATCAAAATTAATTTTCTCTGATAAATAATGTATTGCTGTTGCCACATTTATTCTTGCTTCTTTTGCTTTTTGATATGGTGCTAATATTACAAGGATTTTATGTTGATTATTTGGATCAAACTTATACATTATTTGTGATATATCTAAAATATTAAATGTTATTTTCTTTATAAAATCTACAATTTTCCTGTTATTTTCGTTTAATCGTTCATAACAGGATTTTTTATCTTCAACAGGAACTGTATAATAAATGTATGCCATATTTTTTTCAAGTTTTGGACATACATCCATCAACTTCTTTTCATATTCTTCTAATTCTTTATCCCAGCCTGTAATTTGTAATATATTATCAATATCTGCTTTTGATTGGATTTTCATTAATTGCTGAACCATATCTATTTTTGAATGGCGTGAACCAATTATCTTTGAGATATTTACTGCATTTGGATCTTCTATTATATGCAAATCCTGAACATGTGCTAATCTTGTTAATTCTTTTAATCCATCATTATCCCATTCTTTATCTTTTATTAACTGCTCATAAATCATATCAGTTCCGCATTTCAATTCTTCTGCTGTTAATTCTTTTTTATCTTCTTTCATTGGACCACTCATTGCATAATGGTCTATTAAACCTTCCTGTAATAATTTATCAAGCACTTCTTTATTTTTTTTACTATAAGGATGATGGTCATCAAACCTTCTTACATAAGTTGAAAATTCAGCGAGATAACGTAAATCACCTTCTAAATCAGGAATCGCATCAATTGGAAAATCAGGTAAATAAATATCAGTATGTTTATGCTTACTTAAATGTTTCAAACCTTCGTGATAATTTACAAAATCAAATTCATAATCAATTCCATATATTGGTTGTGATCCTTTTTCTTTTGCTATTGTATAATATCCCCATATTCCATATAATGCATTTGATGCTATTGTATCTAAATCACCACCACCTTCATAAATTCTTTTTATTTCTAATATTGCTTCTTTAAATGTTTGAAAATCACCATTTATTCTTTTAAATTCTTCTTCTATTATACTCAGCGCATCTGTTTCAAATAATTTGCCTGTTTCTTCATTACTTATTAAATTTTGTAAATTATTTATCTTTTCTAATATTATTGTTCTTATCTCTTTTTCATTTATTTTATCTGCCTCAACTTCAATATTAAAAATATTTAATGAAGTCATATAACTTCTGTTTAACACATTATTACAAAAATTAATTTTTTCTTCTTTACTCTGTCCAATATCTTTAAAATCAACTTTCTGGTCAATCATAAAATTACTTAATGTAAGCCAATTTGCTGCTGTATCAATTTTTTCTGCTGGTGGATAAAAAGGTGCTATGATTAATTTTGTAATAATTATTTTTTCAAGAACTGACATTAATTTATTTGTGTGCTCTTCATATATTAAATATTTAATTAAATTTTGTGCATCAGCACTAACAAAATACTGCTTATTAAAGTAATATATTTTTGTTAAATAAACTTTTTTTATTTTTTCTAATGCTTCAAAAAAACTTATTCCTTTGCCATGAATAATAAAAATTTTTTTTCTCATTTTTTCTCCCTCTTTTTTTATTTTTTATAATAATCAAATACACCTTTTCCAACTTTATCACCTAAATAACCAGCACGCACTAATTTTAATATTAATGGACAGGGTTTATATTTTACATCACCTAATTCTGTAAATAAATGTTGCAACATCAATAAAATTTCGTCAAGTCCCATTTTATTTGCTAATGTTATCGGTCCTATTGGAAAATTATATCCTATTTTTATTGCATTATCTATATCTTGTGCACTCGCTATTCCTTCCATTACCATATTAAATGCTTCATTTATATATGTTAATATTATTCTTGTTGATACATAGCCCGGATATTCGACAACCTCAATTGTTTCTTTACTTAACGATTTTATAAATTTATTTATTTTCTGATAAGTATCATCTGATGTTAATAACCCACGCACTATTTCAACTAATGTTAATTCCTGCACTGGAAATACAAATAAACAACCTATAACTTTATCCTGTCTTTTTGTCTTTGCTGCTAATTCTGTTATGCTTATTGTGCAAGTATTTGTTATAAATATTACATCTTCATTACAAATCTTATCTAATGTCTCAAACAAATTTGCTTTTTGATTTAGATTTTCTGGTATTGCTTCTATTACTAAATCAACTTCTTTTGCTTCCTGAAAATCACTTGATAATCTTAAATTTGCAAACATTGCCTTTTTTTCTGATGGCGTCAAACTCCATCGTTCTATTGCTTTATTTATTTCATTTTCAAATAATTTCATTTTTTCATTTAACTCTTTTTTTTCTGGTTCAAATACTATTACTGAATAATTTTTTGATAGTAATGTTTTACATATTATTCTTCCTATCGTTCCAAAACCAAATAATCCTACTATCTTGATTTTTTTCATATTTTCAATCCTCCATTATTTAATTTTGCTTTTTTATATATAAATTCGATTTTATATAAAAATTTAGCAAATATTTTATTGTTACTTTTAAAACACATATTATTGGTATTGCAAGCAAAACACCAACAAAACCAATTATATTGCTTAAAATTATTATACTTAAAATAATTAATAATGGCGAAAGTCCTACCTGTCGCCCCATTATTCTCGGTGCAATAAATACAGCATCTAAAAATTGAATTAGACCAAAAAATAAAATTAATAAAATTATTTTTTGAAAACTTTGATATTGAAAAAAACAGATTATTATTGATATTATTAATCCAGTGCCTACACCAGCATAAGGAATAAATGTTAATAAGCCAGTTATTATTCCTAATAATAATGCAAATTTTATTTTTAATATAGAAAGAAGTATTGTAGTAAGTGTGCCAATAATAAAACAATCTAACAACTGTCCCCTTAAATAGCGTCTTAATAAAATGTCTATTTCTGATAAATATGTTAATATTTTTTCTCGTAACTCAACTGGTAAATATTTCTTAATTAAAAAATTTATTATTTCAAAATGATAGATAAAATAAATAAAAGAAATAATGAAAATAAAAATTTGAGAAATTATCATAAAAATATTTAATAATCCTTTGTAAAACAATTGAACAAAATCTGAAGTTAATTGTAAAATATTTGTTATATAACTTTGATTGATTCTTATTAATTTTATATAAAAATCAATATTCTTTTTAAATTCTGGTAAATTTATATATCTTTCTATATTTAATTTTTTTATATTTCGTCCAAAAAAATTTATCATCTCTTTTAGCTGCTCTATTATTGTTGGTATTATAAAAAGCATTATTAAAATAATTATGATAATTAATATAAAACAAAACGCAAATATTATTATTGTTCTTTTTATTTTTAATTTTTCAAAATAATTTATTATTGGTGAAAATATATATGCAAATATCCAACCAAGAATTATGGGAAAAAATAAATTACTGTAAAAAATAATTATAGAGAGAAACAAAATGAATAAAATAAGAAGAAATAAAAATTTATAAATTACATAATTCTGCATAAATAATTTTTAAGTTTTATATTTTAAAACTTACTATTTCTCGCTTTAATTGATTAGCAAGTAAAAATAATTCATTTGCTTTTTCAAATGATATTTTTATTAACTCAACCTGTTCTTCTATATTATTTAATATTTTTGAAACTTCTATATCTGTTTTATTTGTTATTATTGAAATATTATGAATATCTTTCGTTGCATTCTCTGAATTTACTAATTGATTTTCTGATAATTTTGTTATTCGATTAAGCATATTTTTTACATTATTTATATTATTTACTATTTCAACTAAACTATTATTTGCTTTTACAACACTCTTATTTCCTTCTATTACTTTCTCTTCGCCTGCTTTTATTGATATTAAAACCTGTTCCATATTTAATTTTATTTCTTCTATTATTCCTGCTATTTCAAGTGTTGATTCTGCTATTTCATCTGATAAATTGCGAACCTGTGCTGATATCTCTTTTATTACTTCCTGCCTGCTTTCTGATTTTGATGCTGCTAAATTAACATTATATGCTAATGTATTTGTCTTCTTTGTTATTCTCGTTATTAATGATGTTATATTTCCTATTTTTATTATTGAATTATTTAATTTTAAAACCATCTCTGCTATATTATTAAAACCTGCCTGTATTTCTGTTATTTTTGTATTTACTATTTTTACTGCATTCATTCCTTCTCTTGCTTTTTCACTTGTTGACTCTGAAAATGATTTCACTGCTTCTGAATTTTGAAATATATTCTTTGCTGATGCTGTTAATTCATTTATACTTGATACTATCTTATTTAAACTCTCTGTATTTTCTTTTACACCGATATTTATTATATTTATTTTATTCTCTATTTCTGATATGTTATCTTTTGATTTTTTTGATGTTGTATATATTGAATTTGATGTATCTATTAATTGAAATGCTGATGAATTTATCTTATGCACTATATTTAATAACTCTTCTGCCATTAGATTTATGCTATTTGCTAACTTCTCTATTTCATCACTCGTCATTATATTTGCCCGATTTTTTAAATCTCCTTTTGCTATTTTCGTTACTGTGTTCACTAACAAAAATATTGGCTGTGTCATTTTCTGTGACATTATATTTGCACCAAAGATTCCTAATATTATTCCAATCAGTGTTAATGTCGCTATATATAATTTTGCTTTTTTTAATTCTTCATCTATTACTTTCAATGACATGCCCAATCGCAAAGAACCATAATACATTTCCTCACTTTTTATAGGAACTGTTATATCCATTATTTTAATATTTTCAATCACAAATATTTTTTTAAATCCTTTTATTTTTACTTCTTCTTTATTTGCTTCTTGTGAAACTCCTATCACAGCTTTTTCTTTTTTGATTTCTTTTATTTTTTCTTCATTTAATTCTATTTCTTCTATCTTTTTAAATATATTTTTCTTTATCCTGAAATTTCTTAAATAATCTTCTGGAAAAATGTAATTTAAGTAATTACTATAATTGTTTATATATAATGTATAATTTATTAGTTCATTTATCCCTTTTATTTCTTGATTTTCAGGTATTAATAAATATGCTTTATGTTTTATATTTTTTATTCTTAGTTCTTCTTTTATTATTTCTTCATTAATATTTTTATTTTCTAATAATGGATTATTATGAACTAAAATTTTATTGTCTTCGGATAAAATGAATATATAATTCAATAATTCATATCTCGCATCTTTTATTTTTTCCTTTTTATTTACTTGCTCTTCTGTTATACTTTCTAATTTTATTTCTGATAAATTTTTTATATAATTATTTAATGTCGCAAAATCTCCTTTTAATAATGGTTCTATCGAACTTAATGATAATGTCCTTGCTAATGTAAATCCAAGTATTTTTATTTGTTTTCTAATATTATTCTCTTCACGATTTAATGATATTATTCCTACAAGAACCATTATTATTATTATTAACGCTGTTATTAAAAATACAAGTTTTAATTTTATATTTATGTTTTTCATTTTTTTAATTTGTTTTATTTATTATTGATTTTAATTTTTCTATTATTATTTTTAATTCATTATTTAAACCTATTTCTAATTCTTTAATATTTTCATAATCCTTTTCTATTATTATTATCTTTTTCGTTTCATTTATAAATCTATTAAATAATTTGTTATATAATTCTGTAAGTTCGCTCATATTTTTTGTGTCTTTTATATATAAATCTATATTTTTAAAAAAATGATTTACTTCCTTTTTTAAATAATTTATTTCGTTCGTTGTAAATAATGTATTTTCAAGAACATTATCAATATTATCAAAATTATTATTTAATTCATTCAATAAATTTTTATTTTTTTCTGTTAGATCTTCTATTATTTTTTTTATCTCTTCTTCTGATTTTATTTCAATTATTTCTTTTTCATCTTCATCTTTAAAATTACTCTTTATATTCAAATAGCCTGATTTCAACAATATACTATTATTTTTAATTATATCAAATTTTTCTGATAATTCATTATTTGAATTTTTTATCTCTTCAATTAATGATAGTATTCCACCTTCTTTTATTTCTAATTTTGAAATTTCTATTCCTATATTTGTTATTAGTATATCTATCTGTTGTAATATATTATTACTTACTTCTAAATCTTTTAATAAATTCAAAATTAATTTTTCCTGTTCTTCTATTTCTGATTTTATTTCTTCTCTATTTTTTTCTTCATTTCCTTTTTTATCGATTATTTCATTATTTATTTTTTGAATGTTATTTATTATTGTTATTATTTCTGTTATTATTTTTATTTTCTCGCCAACAAATTCTTTTAACATTTCTATCTTTTCATAATTTTTGCTTAATTGTATTTCTTCTTTATTTAATCGTGTTAAAATATTATAGTCCATATTCTTTAATATTTCTATGTATTTTTCTAATCTATTATTTTGATTTACATATTCTTCATATAATTGTTTAATTCGTATTTCTGTATTTTCTAATACCTCATTCAAATTTAATATATTTCTTATTATTATCTTATTCTTTTCCTGTTGCTCTTTTATTAACTTTATTAATTCTGAAAATATAAATCTTCTCTTTATTTCTTTAATTTCATATAATGGATTTTTTAATACTTCTTTTAATTCATTTGTTATTCTTTTTAATTCATTAAAATAAAAAAGTTTTAATAATAAAAATATTATTAATGTTGAAAGAATTGATATTATTAGTGAGATTGTTATTAATTCAATTTTAATTACATTTTCCAGAATTGTATTGTTAACTAAAAAAGAAACCAAAAAAAATATTGAAAATAAAAATAGAATTATTATTATCTGTTCGAAATTTTTTTTCATTTATTTTATCTCCTCTTTATTACTTTCCTGCTGTTCATTTGAGACAACTTCTTTTATTGAATTTAATGCTGTTATTTCTTCTTTTGTTAATTGAAATAAAAATACTTTTTCTGGTGAAATATATTTTGTTGTACGACTTATTTTTGCTAATGCTAAAAATTTATTATTTTTATCTACTATTCTTATTATTCTACTTGATGGCTTATTACCATTTTTTAATATATAACTACTTAATACTTTCGTTCCATTAATTATTCTTTTTAATGTTATTCCTTCTACTTGATAAGTGGCAATATCTTTTAATATTTCATTAAAATCTATTATATCGTTCAATGAAACTTTATCAATTGTTACCGCAGCATCTATACTATAAGGACCACTTTTTATTCTAACTAATTTTGTTACTATTGCGCCTGTTTGTAAATATGCACCTAAATCATTTACTATACTTCTTACATCTCCTCTTTTATTTAATTGAACTCTAAAACTTAATTTCCCATTCTCAAATTTTACATCTTCATATTTATATATTATTACTGATTGGTTTATTTTTCTTATTATTTTTTCTTTTTTTGTTTTTTCTTTTATTGATTTTATTACCGCTGCTGGTATTATTCTTTGTTTTATCTCACCTGAAAATTTTTCTTTTAAGATTTGCTCTATTTTTTCTTTTGCTATTTCTATTTTACTTTTATCTATAAACTTTTTTACATGACCCTGTATATCATAAGTATCTGATATATAACCCAATTCTGCTTCGACATAATATTCATTATCATAATGTCTCAAAAATTCTATTAATCTTGTTCCTTTATTTACACAGATTAAAACTATTCCGCTTGTAAATGAATCCAATGGTATTACATATCCAACTTTTTTTAATTTTAGTTTTTCTTTTATTTTCTGTGTTATTTCTTCTGTGCTTATTCCCTCTGGCTTATGTATTACTATTAATCCATTTATTTCTTCATTGTCCATATTTTACTTTTATACCTCTCCTCTTTTATTTCTTCAACTTCTTTTCGTTCTTTTTCATTTATTTTTTTCTCTTCAACTTTATATTCTTTATTTAATAATCTCACAAATTCATTTATAAAAAATTCTCTTTCTATTCTTAAATCAAATTCTTCCAATTCTTTTTCATTAAATATATCTCTTCTTTCCAAGTTGCTTTTTAGTTGTAATGATGATTGTGCCATTACTATATTTTTCGTTATATAAAATGCTATACCATATATTTTTGCATTATTATATACTAATTCATTTTTTATCGCTACACTAAAACAATCTGTTTTAATTCTATAATTTATTTCCTTAATTTGACATTCTTTTATTTCTTCATTATTTTTTTTAATATACAAATTTGTATTAGTCAATATTTTTTTAATTATGGTTGGAAAAAAAATTTTTATTTCATTATGCTCATTTTTTTTATTTAAAAAAAAACCACTAATTAAAATATCATTTTTATGAAATACTCCACTTCCTCCTGTTATTCGTCTTACTATTTCTATCTTGTTTTTTTTACAATATTCATTATTTAATGAATTATATCTTTGATTTTTACCAATTGTTATTGCTGGCTCTTTTAAAGTATAAATCCTTATTATCTGTTCTTTTTCATTTTCAATTTTTTTTAATAACATTTCATCAATTGCCATTGCTGTTGCACAATCATATTCTGCCATGTCTTTATAGAGCAGTATCTTTTTCATCTATTTTTATTGTATTGTTTTTTCTAATATATCTTCTTCACTATCAAGTCTTGTTGCTATTATTAAAAAATTATATGAGAAAAGAGAAGGAAATTTTCTGGCAAGAATTGCTAATATCATTTCACATAATTTAAAAAAGGTATTATTTAAAATCATATCAGTTAAAGGAGGCGGAAAACCTATAACATTATCAACTCTATAATTATATTGTTCAATTAAATTTTTAAGACTTTTTATAGTAAATAATCGTTTATGACGCATATCAAGTATTCCGCGCTTACTATAATTAAATTGACCAAATAATAATGAAATTCGCATTGGTAAAAAACCTATATTTGCTGTGCTTATATATGCTTTACCTTTTATTTTTAATAAATTAAAAATAAGTTGTAAAAAATTTCTTGGATAAACTAATTTATGTATTACATCTAAGGCAATACAATAATCAAATTTTTTATTTATTTTTTCAGAAAAATCAGTATTCAAATCAAAAGCCAATTTTATTGAATTACCTGCTTTCATTGGTATTTGATTATCTACTGCATAATGCTCTTTTACTCTTTTCGCTATCTCATTACTTAATAATCCAAAGTTTGCACCTAATTCTATTATAACACTATCTTTTTTATCATTAAATTCTTCCAGTATAAATTGATGTAAAGAAAAAGGACTTTGTTTAAAATAAAATCTTTCTTCTTCAAAAAAGCCAATATCATAATTTCTTTTATAATAAATACCACATCGAACAAGATAAAATCTAAAAATCGACTTTATACAATTTATGGCATATTTTAATCCATCTACTCTACAAATTTCATCACCATAATATGCTGGTAATGAAATCTCTTTTATTTTCCAGTTTGCTGCTTTTGCCTGTATTATTATTTCTGTATCAAAATGAAAATTATTTGAATTGTATTGAAATGGAATTTCTTTTAATGAATTTACTCTATATGCTCTATAGCCAGTATGAAATTCTGATAATGATAAATTTAATAATTTATTTTCAATAAAAGTTAATACTTGATTACCAAACCATTTATATAATGGCATACCACCTGCCAATGCTTGTTTTTTATTTAGCATTCTTGAAGCAAAAACTGCATCTGTTTCATTATCAAATGCTGATAATATTTTTGGCAAATATTCAGGTGCATATTGCCCATCGCCGTGTAATAATATTACATAATCATAATTTTTCTTTATACAATACAAATAACCTAATTTTTGATTACCACCATAACCACGATTAAATGGCGTTCGATATGTATGTATTTTATATGCTGGAAATTTACTCATTATTTTTTTCCCGATTTCATAAGTAGCATCAGTCGAACTATCATCAATAATTAATATTTCAGTAAATAAAGGTGCTATATCTTCTGGTATTCTATTTATTACCTGTTCTAAATGACGTTCTGCATTATAGGCTACAATAAAAACTACAACTTTATTATTTTGTAAAAACTCTTTTGCTTTTTTTTTCTCTGCATCTGTTATCTCTTTTTCTGCTAATTTTTTTATATATTCAATTGTAGTTGTTTTCATATTATTTGTATTTTAAAAATAATTTACCCCATTCTGTCTTATACCATTCATTAACTATTTTTTTGCCTTTTAAAGGATACCAGATTTTATCGTGATAAAATGCAGAAGCAAATATAAAAATATTTACAATTGTTGTGTGAAAAAGAAAATGTTGTAAAAATTTTAATGGACCAAACCAACAAATATCACCAACTTTACTTGCTGCATTATCACCTACATAAAATTGCCAATTTTCATCTTTTATATCATAACCTCGTATTTCTATCTCATCAATAATTCCAGTGCCAAGTCCTTCTTCTGTTGCTATTCGTATATAATCAATTTTCATTGGTTCAAAGCCCATCATCTTTGCAGCAACTGCATCAATTGCTACACAATCATTGCTTGCTAATATTACATTTTTACAAATCGGTTCCATTGTTCTTGGACCTGGACCATTACCACTTGTCGTGCCATCCATTACTGCAAATATTCCTGTATGTATCTCTTTTTGTATTCGTAATAAATCAACTAATGTTTCGTGTATATGTGAATGACAATAATGACGATTATTATCTAATAAACCACCAAATGCATTTTTCATTGCACCTGTTGTCTGTGTATAAATATGACATTTTACTGTTGGTTGATGAACTACATTTTTTCCTATAAAATAATCTGGTATCTTTATACCATCAGGAAAAATCTTATCTAATACAAGCATTTTTCCTTTTGGCTCATATACTATCCAATTCATATCTTTTGATTCAAAATTATAGCGAACCTCAATATTATAACGCTTATAAATATCTACATATTTATTTTCTTTTTCACCTTTATAAGCATAATTTACAACAGTATTATTCTGAACGCATACTAAATCATTATAGCCAGCATTTTTTAATGCTTTTATTGTTCCTTCCATTTGCCACGGTGTTGTATTTGCACCTGGCATCATTAAATGCCACGAAATATTATTTTTTAAAATTGTTGTTTTATCTTTTGCTAAATATTTTTCAAATTCCGCTAATTTCATTAGTTTTTCATAATCTTCTATTACTGTCTCTGGTTTTGTCTTTAATACTGCTACTATTGATTTTCCCATTTTTTACCTCTTTTTTATGTAATTAACTATACAATCTAATATTATATTTGCTATCTCAAATTTACTTAATCTTTCTGTTTCTATTTTTTCTTCTCTATCAGTTATTATTGTGATTTGATTGTAATCTGATGAAAAACCTATATCATTTCTGCTTACATCATTTATCACTATTATATTTAATTTTTTGTTTTTTAATTTTTTGATTCCATTTTCAATTATGTTTTCTGTTTCTGCTGCAAAGCCAACTTTAAGTATTTTTTCATCTTTTATTTCTGATAATATATCTGGCGTTTTTTTTAATTTTATCTCTAATTTATCTAAATCTTCTTTTTTTATTTTTCCATTTATTTTTTTTTCAGGCATAAAATCTGATACTGCTGCTGCTGAAATAAATATATCGTGTTTATTTATCTCACTTTTAACTGCATTAAACATTTCTTCTGCACTTTCTACTTTTTTAATTTTTAGAAATGGCATTTCTAATGTTGAATAACCTGAAATTAAAGTAACATTTGCACCACGCAAATATGCTGCTTTTGCAATTTGATAACCTTGCTTGCCTGATGAATAATTTGAAATAAATCTAACATCATCAATTTTTTCTCGGCAGGCACCTGCTGTTATAAGTATTTTAAAATTATTCAAATTATTTTTTTTATTTATTAAAGTAATTATTTTTTCTAAAATCAAATTTTCATTTACCATTTTACCAATGCCTATTTCACCACATGCAAGTTCGCCTTCTTCTGGTCCTAAAAAGTAAATTCCTCTTTCTTTTAATTTTTTTATTGATTCCTGTGTAATATAATTCAAATACATATTTTTATTCATTGCTGGAACAATTAAAATTTTTGCTGATGTTGAAAGTATTACATTAAGTAACAAATTATCTGCAATACCATTTGCTATTTTATTTATTGTATTTGCTGTTGATGGTGCTATAACAATTAAATCAGCCCAGCGTGCTAAACTTATATGTTCTATATCAAAATCTTTATTATCAAATAATTTATGATATACTTTATTATTTGTTAGCGATTGAAAAATAATAGGATTTATTAATCTTCTTGCATTTGGTGTCATTATTATTTTTACATTAAAATTATTTTTTCTTAATAATCTTATAAGATTTGGTATTTTATAAATTGCAATACCTGCTGTTATTCCAATTAAAATATTTTTCATATCTTTTATGTTAAAAAAATTATTATTATTTTGCAAGAAAAAAATATAGACAGATAAAAAAATTCGGGAAGTTTACAGACATGGTATACCCTTTTCTTAAGAATATATTATTAAAAATAAAATCTAAGTCAAGAGGAAAAAAACAAAAGAAAGAAAGATAATCAAAATCAGGAAGCCATTGCTTAATTAAA
>Ga0209409_1001503_pt1 | contig 19828 bp, 17 predicted proteins | sample AD_JPNMR1_MetaG_FD_184424 | JGI IMG/M metagenome (GOLD analysis project Ga0209409, IMG submission 184424) | Active sludge microbial communities of municipal wastewater-treating anaerobic digesters from Japan - AD_JPNMR1_MetaG (SPAdes) (version 2) | ecosystem: Engineered > Bioreactor > Anaerobic...
CTTTTCAATCTCTTTTCTTGTGCGTCTCACCATTATATATTTCAAAATCTTATCGCGAATTTCTTTGGCATTCTGTTTAGTTATTTCAAGACATTTATCATAATCCTTTTGTCGGTTTATTTTTTTTAATCTCTCATCAAGTCCGACAATAAATTTTTCAATATCAAGAATCCCCGGGATAGTGCTTTTTCTCGGATTCTGGAAAAGTTTTATCTGGGCAAGGATATCTCTTGGTGAATTGTTGTAAGGAGTAGCAGAGACCAAAATTACCCTTTTACCACGGCAGATTTCAGAAATATCTTCATAACTAATTGTAGTTTCATTTCTAAAACGGTGTGCTTCATCTATAATTATGTTTTTTACAGGTTGCTCAGTATTTTCATATCTTTCTACAAACTCTTTTGCCTCATCAAGTTTGCCGATGGAGAAGAACTCAGCAGGTATATGGAAATCAGAAAAGACATTGGGCCAGGAGCCTGGATTATTTCTATTAAGAAGCGCTGGTGGAGCTATGACGAGCGTTCTTCCATCAAGTTGTCCTGAGAGCATAGTTGCAACATAGGTTTTTCCAAGTCCTACTACATCTGAGATAAAGACCCCGCCATACTCCTCTAATATTTTCTTTGCATTCAGAACAGCCTGTTCCTGGTATTCCAATTTTTTGAAGTCTGGAGGCAAGTATTTTGTAAAAACTTTATCAGTACTGGAAAGTTCATCTTTGAAGTATTCATACAAAAATTTAAGATAAAGTTCATAAGGCGCTATATCAGGGTTTAACCATGTTCTTTCTTTTATTGCTCTAATATAATTTTCTTTCACATCTACTGCAATATTCCATAATTCTTCAAATTTCTTTTTTGCAAATTCATAATCAGCACGATTCTTTAACTCAACATTAAATTCAAGATTATCAACGAGACCAGAGTATGTAAAGTTGCTTGAGCCTGTTATTACTCTTCCTATATCTCTATCTTCTTCCTTAAAGGTCATAATATATACTTTTGCGTGAAGTCGCTTATTAGGGTAAGCCCTTATTTCTATTTTTCCTTGATTTATCCATTCAATAAATTTCAAGACACCTTCTTCTGTTTCTTTTTCATCTTCATCTGTGCTTTCAAATTCTGTCTGTATAATTTCGCTTATGCACTTTTTTGTTTCATAATGTGAAGCATTTCCTTCCGCAGATTCAATCAATTCAAATGATTCTTTATCTGTTCCAATTCCGATCAAAATTCTTATTTTTTCTGTGTTTTCAAGAGCTTTGTATATCTGGTAAAATCCTGTAACCTTGAAGTATGCAACCAGACAATCAAAAAATTTACAATCCTTTATTAATTGTGCAAATCTATCTTTAAGTGTTTTACCTGGTTCGTTTACTATAAATGTTAAATCTAATGGTTCTCTATCTTTTCCAAATCCGTACATTTCTCATTTGATTATACTATATTTTTATCTTTAAGTAAAAATGGATACGAGGTCGGACCTCATTACTGAAACAATGACTTTTTCTCCTTTTTTTATTTTCTGTCCCTTTTTTAAATAAAGCAATCCATTTGTATTAACTATTGAAGTAAAGACACCTGATTTTTGCTTTTTAAACGGAATAACTATATTTTCATCATTTTCAACTTTCACAATTATCCTTAAAAATTCATCTCTATCACCTTTATTTTCAACATCACTTGCTAAAATTCCTACAACTTTAAATCTATCAAAGTTCTTTTTTCCTTGCATTTTTAAAATTGCTGGTCTTACAAGATTTTCAAAGTTTATATATGTTGAAACTGGATATCCTGGAAGACCAAAAATTAATGTTTTTCCTTTTTTACCAAAAAATGTTGGTTTACCAGGTTTTACTGCAACTTTCCAGAATTTCATTTCAATACCAATTTCCTTAAAAACATCAACAACAAAATCATACTTACCCTCGCTTACTCCACCTGATAAAATCAAAATATCCTTTTCTAACCCCTTTTCAATATATCTTTTCAATGACCTTTTATTATCCTTTGCTATCCCAAGAATTTCAGGAATTCCACCATATTTTAAAACAAGTCCATAAATAGAATAAGAATTACAGTCATATATTTCTCCCTCTCTCAATTTTTCCCCTATTTTCTTTACCTCATCACCAGTTGCAATTATTCCAACTTCTGGCTTTTTATAAACCAAAACTTTCTTTATTCCACAATATGCAATAATAGCCATATATCCACTATCTATAAAAGTCCCCTTCTTTATCAATAAATCTCCCTTTTTAAAATCTTCTCCTTTCTCAGCAATATTTTCACCCTTTTTAATTTCTTTTAAAATTTTTATCTTCCTTTTCCCTTCCTCAACAAACTCTTCTGTATCCTCAAATTTAATAACAGTATCAAAACCTTCTGGAATTTTAGCACCTGTCATTATTAAAACACATTTTCCCTTCTCATATTCAACAATTTTCTCTTCTCCTGCTTTAATCTCATCCTTAATCTCAAATATTTTTGTATTACTCAAATCATCAAATTTTATTGCATAACCATCCATTGCACTTCTTTTAAATGGTGGCATATCAAAAGGAGAAAAAATATCTTCTGCAATAAATCTTCCAAGTGATTTTAAAATATCAACTTTTTCAACACCACAAATTTTTGTTTCTTTTAAAACTATTTCAATTGCTTTTTCAAAACTTATTAAATTTTCCATGTTTTAAAATAAGAATATCATTTTTTGTATTTAAATTAAAAAAACTTTCCTGCCAACCAAACTTTTCAATTATATCCTGGCTTATGTACTCAACCTTTGCCCTATTTAAAATTTCCCTTACTCTGTATTCCCCTCTTTTTATCATCTCTTCCATTACTTTTAAAACATTCTTACTATAAATCGCAAAAAGAACTTCATATCTATTTTTATAAACAGGAACTAAAACATCATAATTTTTCTTTATTCCCATCATATATCTAACAAAATCAACATTTATAAAAGGCATATCACAGGCAAAAACAAAATTATATAAAGAACTTGAGATTGAAAGACCAGTATAAATCCCTCCAAGTGGTCCACATCCAAACCCATCTTTTATTACATCAATCTTTTCATCCTTATAATTTTCAAATTTTTCAGGATTTAAAGATACAATATAAATTTTATCAAAAACAGGTTTTATCCTTTCAATAATAATCTCAATCAATTTTTTACTATTGATTTCAATTAATGCCTTATCTAAACCAGTCCTTTTACTTTTTTCTCCTTTTGCAAGAATTATTGAGTTCATATAAAATAAATTACCATAAAGGCATCATAATGAAAAATCTAATCGCTATTTTTTCTGGTTTAATCATAGGACTAATGGCAGGACTTATTGGTGTTGGTGGAGGAGCAGCAACAGTAAGAATGCTTACTGACGAGGTGGGACCTTGCAAATGTGGCAGGAACAGATTTTGAATTCAGGGATTTTTGAGTATGGGTCAAGTTCTGTATGGGTTAATATATTTGCATAAAAATGGAATGGAATAAAAATAACACCTTTTTGGATTTTTCTACTCAATTTTGCTTTCAATTTGATAGAACCTCTTCTTGATTTAATTTCTGCAAAATCTCCTTCTTTAATTCCAAGTTTTTCTGCATCCTCACAATTCATAACAAAAAATTCATCTCCAGTTATCTCCTTTATTCCCTTAACTTTTCCAGTCATTGTCCTTGAATGATATTCTGTTAAAATCCTTCCTGTTGTTAAAATAAATGGATAATCTTCATCAGGCAATTCATATGGTTCTTTATATTCAACAATCTTTAAAATGCCTTTTCCTCTTTTAAATTTACCTATATGCAATGTTTCTGTTCCTTTATCTTCCTCTGATAGACATGGCCACTGAATCCTATCCCCATTTTTTACCCTTTTGGGTGTTATCCCTTTATAAACTTCAACAGTTTTATTTATTTCCCTTAAAATATCCCAGACATCGTTATAATTCCAGTTATAACCAAATCTCTTTGCAATCTCATTTATTATCCACCAGTCAGGTTTTCCATTATTGTTTTCAATGCATTTTGAAATTTTCTGAACCCTCCTTTCTGTATTTGTAAATGTCCCTTCTTTCTCAAATGAAGAAAGTGCTGGAAAAACAACATCTGCAAATTCACAAACTTCAGTAGAAAAGATATCTTGGACAATTAAAAAATCAATCTTTTCAAGTGCTTTCTTTATATGTAAAATATCAGGGTCAGAAATTAAAGGCATTTCTCCCATTATATACAAACATTTAATATTTCCTTTTAAAACATTTTCAAACATTTCAACAAGAGTAAAACCAATCTTATCAGGAAGTCCTTTCTCATTCCATAGATTTTCAAATTTCTCAATTGTATTTTTATCGTCAACCCTACTATATCCGGGATAAAACTCAGGCAAACAGCCCATATCACAGGCACCTTGAACATTATTCTGTCCCCTTAATGGAGAAAGTCCTGCACCTTTTTTTCCAATCTGACCTGTAAGAAGAGCAAGGTTTGAAAGAGTAAATACATTTTCTGTTCCTGTTATATGCTGTGTTATCCCCATAGACCATAAAATTACAGAACTTTTTGATTTTGAATATAAATAAGCAACTTTCCTTAAATCCTCTATTTTTACATTTGCAATTTTCTCAACAAGTGATAAATCAAATTTCTCAATAAATTTTTTATATTCTTCAAAATTCTCAACTCTTTCTTTTATAAATTCCTCATTGTAAAGTTTCTCATCAACAATTATTTTTGCAAGTCCATTAAAAACAATTACATCTGTTCCATATCTCGGCTGTAAATATATATCAGCAATTTTTGAAATCTCTATTTCTCTTGGGTCAATAACAATAATTTTTGCTCCTTTCTCTTTTGCTTTTCTTATTCTATAAGATGTTACTGGTTGTGTTTCTGTTATATTTGTTCCTGTTATAATTATGCAATCAGAATAATTTTCAATCTCATCAAGTGAATTACTCATTGCAGCAGAACCTATTGTTTGAGAAAGTCCTACAACTGTTGAGGAATGACAGAGCCGTGCACAATGGTCAACATTATTTGATTTTAAAACACACCTAAAAAATTTCTGAAATATATAATTTTCTTCATTTGTGCATTTTGCAGATGAAAGTCCAGCAATTGAAAAAGGTCCAAAATTATCTCTAAAATATTTTAATTTTTCATAAACAAAATCAATTGCTTCTTCCCAACTTACTTCCTTAAATTTACCATCTTCTTTTATAAGTGGCTTTTTTAATCTTTCCTCATCCTTTACATATTCAAATCCAAACTTTCCTTTAATGCATAAAAATCCTTTATTTACAGGACTATCTTCATCTCCTTTTACTTTCACAATCTCATTATTTTTTACATAAGCAACAATTCCGCAGCCAACTCCACAATATGGACATATAGCTTTTATCTTTTCATATTCCCAGTTCCTTCCTTTTCCTTCAGCACTTATTTCCCTTAAAGAACCAACAGGACATACTTCAATACAATTACCACAGAATAGACATTCTGTATCTTTCAATATTTCATCAAATCCACTTATTATTTCAGTTATAAACCCTCTATTTTTATAATCAATTGCATTTGCACCAACTATTTCTTCACATACCTTAACACATCTACCACATAATATACATTTCTCATAATCCCTAACAATAAAAGGAAATCCATTTTTTTCTTTTCTTTCTGCCTTTTCTCCAGAATATTCAATCTTTTTTATTCCATACTGGTAAGCATATTTTTCAAGCAAACAATCTCCACTTTTTTCACATGTCATACAATCAAGAGGATGGTCTGAAATTATAAGTTGTAAAGTTAATCTTCTGTAGTTTATCAGTTTTTCTGTATTTGTATAAACTTTCATTCCATCATAAACAGGATAGCAACATGAAGCAACTGGCCTTTTTTCTCCAACAACTTCAACAAGACATAATCTACATGCTCCATTTGGAATAAGTTCTGGATGATTGCATAAATTTGGTATTTCAATTCCATTTTCTTTTGCAGTTTGTAAAATTGTTTTCCCTATTTCAGTAAATATTTCTTTTCCATCTATTTCAATTTTGATTTTTTTATTTTCCATTTCTAATCCTTCTCAACAGCACCAAATTTACAAATATTAAAACATATTCCACATTTAATACATTTTTCAACATTTATTTTATGTGGCTTCTTTTTCTCTCCTTCAATCGCATTAACTGGACAATTTTTTGCACATAAAGTACAACCAGTACATTTTTCAGGATTTATATAATATTTTATTAAATTCACACAAACACCTGAAGAACATTTTTTTTCCTTTATATGAGAAATATATTCATCTTTGAAATATTTAATTGTTGTCAAAACAGGATTTGGTGCTGTTTGTCCAAGACCACATAAACTTGTTTCCTTAATATAATTTCCAAGTTCTTCAAGTTTTTCAATGTCTTCTATGTTTGCTTTTCCTTCTGTTATTTTTTCAATTATCTCAAGCATCCTTTTTGTCCCAATTCTACATGGTACGCATTTTCCACATGACTCTTTCTGAACAAAATCAAGGAAATATCTTGCAAGTTCAACAATGCATACCTTATCATCAATTACAATCATTCCGCCTGAACCCATAATTGAACCAAGATTTGCAAGTGTTTCATAATCAACAGGTGTATTGAAAAGTTCAACAGGAATACATCCTCCTGATGGTCCACCTGTTTGAACTCCTTTTATCTTCCTTCCTTCAGGCACACCACCACCAATTTCATAAATAATTTTCCATAATGGTGTTCCAAGAGGTATTTCAACAAGTCCAGTATTTTTTATCTTTCCAGCAAGTGAAAATATTTTTGTTCCACCACTTTTTTCTGTTCCAATCTTTGAAAAATTTTCTCCTCTTTCTTCAATTATTATTGGAATATTTGCAAATGTCTCAACATTATTTATACATGTTGGTTTTCCAAAAAGTCCTTTTTCTGCTGGAAATGGTGGTCTTGGTCTTGGCATTCCCCTTTTCCCTTCAATTGAAGCAATAAGTGCGGTTTCCTCTCCACATACAAAAGCACCTGCTCCTTTTTTAAGTTCAATATCAAAAGAAAAATCTGTCCCAAGAATGTTTTTGCCAAGAATTCCGTATTCGTAACAGATTCTCAATGCTTTCTCAATATGTTCAATAGCAATAGGATATTCTGCCCTCACATAAAAATAACCCTTTTTACAACCAGTTGTATAAGCACCTATAAGCATCCCTTCAATAACTTGAAATGGAACTCCTTCAAGCAAAGTCCTATCCATAAAAGCACCAGGGTCTCCCTCATCTCCATTACATATTAAATATTTCTCATCATCTTGTTTATTTTTCACAATCTCCCATTTCAGATATGTTGGAAAACCAGCACCACCTCTTCCCCTTAACTTTGATTTTTTTAATTCTTCAATAACTTTTTCTGGAGTATATTCATTCAGGACTTTTAAAAATGAAGAAAAACCGCCATTTTTTATATATTCATCAATATCAAGTGGGTCAATCTCACCACATAATTTCAAAACTTTAAATGTCTGATTTTTTAAAAATTTCTCATCCTTAATAACCAGTTCTTCAACTACCTCTTTTTTTTCTGCCTTTTTTATAATACTTTCAACATCTTTTAAAGAGACTTTTTCATATAAAAATGATTTCCCATCAAAACTTACAGAAACAACAGGACCTCCTGAACAGAATTTTTGACAACCAGTTGGAATTAATTTTAATTTTTTTGATTCTTTTATTTTCTCTTTAAAATTTTCATAAATATCAAGTCCACCAGCAGCCCTACAACCAGTTATACATACCTTTATCTTTACTCTTTCATCTTTTTCTTTTTTCAATTTTTCACAATAATTTTTAAAATCAGAAAAATTTTTAAATTTCATTTTAATTTTTCAAGTATTTTTTTAAATTTATTCTCATCCATATTTCCATAATAACTTGAATTTATCATACAAACAGGAGCAAGAAAACAACTTCCAAGACATGCAACAACCTGTAAAGTAAATTTTTTATCCTCTGTTGTCTTCCCATTTTCAAGTTTAAATTCCCTTTTAAGCATTTCAATAATTTTACTACCTCCTTTTACATGACATGCTGTCCCATCACATACTCTTATCAAGTACTTTCCTCTTTCCTCTGTTGAAAATTGGGAATAGAATGTTAGAATTCCAAAAATTTTACTTCTTGGTATTTCAATTTCCTCACATATTTTTTTCAATGTTTCAATAGGTACATAATTATACTTTTCCTGAAGATATTGCAATATTTCAAGATTTGAGAAATTTTTATTTTCAATTTCTTCAATAATCTCTTTTATTTCATTCATGTGGAAAATCCCTTACCATTTCAATTAGATGAACTAAAAAATCCTTCAAAACTTCAAAACATTCCTTAACACCATTTAAACTTCCTGGTAAATTTATTATAACAGTTTCTCCCTTTATTCCACAAACTCCCCTTGAAATTACAGAAAATTTTGATTTTTCATATGTCTTTATCCTTAAAATTTCAGAAACACCAGGAATTTCTTTTTCAATAACTTCTTTTGTTGCTTCAGGTGTTATATCTCTTTTTGTTATTCCAGTGCCTCCTGTTGTTAAAATCAAATCACAAACTTCAGAAAATTCATTCAACTTATTTTTTATCATCTCTTTTTCATCTGCTACTATATCATATTTTAAAACATCCCATCCAAGTTCTTTACAAATTTCTTTTAAGTATTTACCACTTTTATCCTCTCTTTCTCCTTTAAAACATCCATCACTTATCGTTAAAATACCTATATATATTCTCGGTATAACCTCAATAATATCTCCTTTTTTTATCTCCCCTCCTTTAATTACTTTTCCAAATACTCCTTCTTTCGGCATCAAACATTTCCCAACTTTTTTATAAATTTCACACCAATTATGGCATTTTTTCCCTATTTCAGAAATCTCAATGACAACATCATTAATTTTAAGTTTATCTCCAATTTTAAGTTTCCTTAAATCAATCTTTCCAGTTGTTATATTCTCTGCAAAAACTCCAGGACTTAAACCAGTTTCCTTTTTCAAACAGAAAAATTCCTCATTCATCCTTTCCCATGATAATAAACTTACCTGCCTATTTATTCCTATTTCTGCATGACAATCACCTTTAACTCCATAATTCTCTATAAGTTCAATCTTTTCAACAGGTCTTTTGCCTTCTCCCTTTTTTTCACCAATATTTACAGAATAAACAATGCCTTTCATTTTTGTTTTGAGAGTAATTTTATATCTGTTATTTTCATTTCTTTTTTAAAGCCCTTACACATATCATATATTGTCAGAAGTGAAACACAAACACCATAAAGTGCTTCCATTTCAAATCCAGTCCTATCAATACCTTCAACTTCACATATAACCCTTATTTTATCATTTTCTATCTCAAAATTTATCTTTGCTTTTGTTATTTTTACTGGATGGCAATGTGGAATTGTATAAGGAGTATTTTTTATTGCAAAAAGTCCAGCACTTTCAGCAAAATCAAAGACATTACCTTTTGGGACTTTATTATTTTTTATTTTATCTATAACTTCTGGAGCAACAATAATAAATCCTTCTGCAACTGCTTTCCTTTTTGTAATTTTTTTATCTCCAACATCTATCATTTTATCCTTTCTTTATGTGTATAAATATTAAATCTTTTCCCTCTTGCAAAACCAATTATTGTAATACCAAATTCTTCACCAATTCTTATTGCATAATCAGTTGGTGCACCTTTTGATAAAATAACTGGAATCTTCATTTTTACTAATTTAAAAATAATTTCTGAAGTAATTCTTCCAGATGTTAAAAGTATTTTATCATTTAAGGATATATTTTTTAAAATTGCCTCACCAATAACTTTATCAAAAGCATTGTGTCTACTTATATCTTCTTTAAAAATAATAATTTCTCTATCTTTTGCAATTCCACATACATGAACACAACCTGTCTTTTTATATAATTGGGAAATCCTATTGAAAACTTTTAAAAGATAAAAAATGGCATCACTTTTAAAAAAATTATCAAAATTAACCTTATCCATGATGTTTAAAGTAATATGCCTACTACCACATTCAGAACTTATAAACCAAAAAGGACCCAAAAAATCATTTTTTTTCAATCTCACATTACAAATACATCCTGAAATATCAATATTTTCAATTTCTTTTAAATCTTTCACAATTCCTTGAGTAAATAAGAAACCATATATCAAATAATCTATATTTTCAAAAAGACAACTTAAAACAACTACCTCTTTCCCATTTATAAAAATCCTGACATACTTTTCTTCAACAACCTCATCTTCTAATTTATTTTCTCCCAAACCTTCGGTAAATTTAACTATTTCAACTTTTTTTATCATTATCCACCAACTATATTCATATATGGCAGTTTATAATAACTCCTTTGAATTTCTAAAAATGGATTATAACTAAATTTTCTGTTGAAAATCAAAGAAAAAATAATACCTAAAATTTCATTTTCTTTATTATTAAAATTTTTAAAATTAAAAATCGGTTCTCCATATAAACAGCTGAATAGATTACCTTTACAGTCAATCCTTAACCTATCACAATTTTTACAAAATGGCTCACTTACAGGTGTAACAAATTCAATATAAATTGTTTTGTCTTTGTTTTCATATTTTTTAATTCTCCCATTTTCACAAATAGGGCTCAATTGGATATATTTCTTTAATATTTCTTCAACAAAAAAATAAGGAACAAAATTTTCCTTCCAGAAAGTGTAATTTTTGTAAACAGGCATTAATTCTATAAACTTAAGAATAACTTTATTTTCTTCAGCAAATTTTAAAAAATCATATATCTCATCAAGATTAATTTCTTTCATTAAAACTATATTCAACTTTACTACATCAAAATTTTTTACACTTTCTTTTATACCACAAATTATTTTTTCAAGTCCTTTAACAGATGTAATTCCTTCAAACTTCTCACTCTTTAAAGTATCCAAACTTATATTTACTCTTTTTACGCCTACTTTTTTTAATCTTTCAACATTTTCACAAAGAAAATATCCATTTGTTGTAATAGATACTTCTTTTATTCCATCAATTTTTGAAATTTTATTTATCAAGTAATATATGTTTTTTTTAATAAGTGGTTCTCCTCCAGTAATTTTAATTTTTTTTATCCCAAAATTTGTGAAAAATTTCACAATATCAACGATTTCCTCATACGACAAAATATTTTTTTTGTTTAATTTATAAAATTCTTTAGAACAATAAAGACATCTAAAATTACACTTATCAGTTATTGAAATCCTTAATGTATCTACTTTCCTTCCAAATTTATCCTTCATTACTCTCCTATTATCTTTATCAAAACTCTCTTTTTCCTTTGACCATCAAATTCACCATAAAAAATCTGCTCCCATGGTCCTAAATCAAGTCTTCCATTTGTAATTGCAACAACAACTTCTCTTCCCATAATAGTTCTTTTTAAGTGAGCATCTGCATTTGTCTCTCCAGTTAGATTATGTTTGTACTTTGAAATTGGTTGGTGTGGTGCAAGTTTTTCAAGAAATTCAACAAAATCAGAATGTAGTCCTTTTTCATCATCATTTATAAAAACACTTGCAGTTATATGCATTGCATTAACAAGACAAATCCCCTCTTTTACTCCACTTTTCTTTACTGCTTCCTCAACTTTCTCTGTAATATTTATAAATTCAATTCTATTTTCTGTACAAAACCATAAATATTGGGTAAAAGATTTCATTATTTTATTTTATCATCTCTTCTTTTTTTTTCAATATTTTTTACTAATTCTTACTGCCTACCTTAAAGGTGGGAGAATGTATTCGCCACTATGAGTTGCTCAATTACCTCTTTGCTTAAGACTCCAGACAGTTGTTTGTTCTTCTTTAAAATCTCTTGGGTGAAGTGACTTTATTTTTTTAGAAACTTTAAAGGAACTAATATTAAGCCCTTGAGAGCGGGTAATAAACCGTTCAATGTATCTAAAAGTAACTCTGTACTTTTGACCAATTTCTAAATCAGTAGTTCCTTTTGCTTTTTCATGTAAGATTGTTTTCTCAAGTTCTTTTTTAGTTTTGAAACTTATCTTTTGGTTAGCCATCTTATCCCCTTTTTCCCAAGTCCACCATTTCATCTAACATTTTGCGGGTATCCGATGTTAGCGAGCTAATTTCTCAAAGGAAAGGGCGAAGCCGAGCGGATACGCACCTGTTATATGACCCGAACGAAGTGAAGGCAAGCAACCGAAGGTTTCGAAGCGTCGGAGGCGAATGCTTTTAATTTTCTTATCTTATTCATTTATTAATATACCACCCTTTTTATCATACATCCATAGCGCCATTTCAATTTTCCTCGGCGTCATATTATGTTCCTCTGCTAGAGTTCTGATTTTCTCTAAGTAATACATATAAGAACCAAATGATGCATAATTTAGAAAGTTGCCCATAATTTCTGAAAACTCAGTATAGTCCCCAAAACCATCAGTTTCCGACATTACCCAAAGAAGAGCTCTCCATACTCTATAATCCAACACGCAATAATTATTCGGAAAAACCACCGTTAAAATGGCCGAGGCTACTGGCACACCAACACCTTCAAGTTGGGTTAGTTTATATATTTGCCCTTCTATATTCAGGTCTCCGGTTATGACTACGTTTGTTATCTCCATTATATCTTCTTCAGAATTTTCTTGATACCTGTTTTTTTGTCTTTTGGTCTTCCATTCACAAATACTTATAAACTCCTTTTTCGATAGAAATCCTCTTTGTTGTAAAACCTGAGAAATTGATTCAAAATATGGTGAATATTCATGTGCTATTTCTCCGTTACCATCTATGTAGTATTGTATAGAGATGTTTTTTCTTCTGTAATTTCTTTCGTATTCTGCTGCCCATTCATTGAAATCTATAGGCATATTTGATCCCTCCAAGATTTACCCTTTTTTATCTAACAATCGCCCTCCGATGTCATATAATGTTTCCAGCATAAAAGACGTTTTTGCGAAGCAAAAATTTGGGTAAGTGCTGTAAGACACGACCCTTTTATGTTGTGTTATTGTAAGTTGCATATTCGAATATTTCATATTCCTTTGTCTCTTAATGTTTTTATCACATTTTCTATTTCTACTGACTGAGTTTCGATGATAGAAAGCAACTCTTCTGGACTTCTTCTATCTTCAGTCTCTTTTCTGTTAGGGTTGACCGCCTTAAGGTCATAATTTTTCGCCTTAATTTCCTCTACTGATACACGCCAGGAACGCTCGCTCTCTGCTCTTTCAGGAAGCAGTTTAAAGAATTCTTCAAAGTGTTCTAATGTGAGTGGTTGTTTTTTGGTTATATTCAGGTCCGATAGGTCATAATACCAGATTTCCCTTGTTGGTTCTCCTTTTGTAAAAAACAAGAGATTTGTTTTACTTGCCGCACCTGCATTCACAAAAACCTTTGGCGGTAAGCTCACAATGCACCAAAGGTCGCATTCATTGAGTAGTTTTCGTTTTGTTTGAACGAAGGCGTTCTCATTTGTTCTAAAAAGCACCCCTTCGTCCATCACAATTCCACACCTCCCACCAGGCTTGAGGCTGTCTATAACATGTTGAAGAAAGAGAACCTGTGTAGAACTTGTTTTATAAGCAAAACGGGTCTGGGCGTCTTTACCTTCTTTACCACCAAAAGGAGGATTGGTAAGAACAACATCAAAAAGAGCAGGTGCGTTACTGAAAAGACCTCCATAAACTTCAAGTCCTGTTAGTGTGTTCCCATGCCAGATGTGTGGTTCATCAATCTCCTGAAGCACAAGGTTTGCAAGTGCAATAGGATAAACTAAGTTCTCTTTCTCACGGCCATAAAAAGTTCTGGTTTTAAGTGTCTCTATATCCGCTGCAGTTTTTGCCTTCTGCTTCATATATTGGTAGGCTTGTGCTAAAAATCCACCTGTACCACAGCATGGGTCATAAACTGTCTCCCCAATCTCAGGGTCAATTACCTTTACCATTACACGAATAACCTCTCTTGGAGTGAAGAATTGACCACCATCATTATTCTTTTCACCCATCTTCTGAAGAAGTCCTTCATAGACCTGAGATATTGGGAAGATGTGTGTTTCGTCTATGTTCTCAACAGAAAGTTCATCAATTTTGTCAAGGATATCCAGAAGATTTCGTTCCGTATCTATATATGTTCTTTCAGTGGCGGAGAATACCTCACTTATAACCTTCTGCCTTGGAGTTGCTCCGGGCTTACTTTTAAGATTTCTCAGGTATGGTATGAGTTCACCATTTACAAATGACATAAATGCTCCGAGTGTGCCTTCCTGCAGTTCTTTTCTCTTTTTCCCTTTAGGCGAAGCCCAATCCTGCCACCTGTATGGATACTCTAACGAGGGTGTGAATTGTACGCCAAGCGCTCTTGCCTGCTCTGCTTCTTTCTCCTCCCTCTCGTCAAGTATGCGCAAAAATAACATCCATGTAAGTTCAGGCACATACTGCAAAGCACCACTTCTGCCAGAGCGACGCATGATGTCACAAATTCCCTTGATATAGGCATTTAGCGATTGCGGTGTTGTAATTTTGCGATTGTTTTTCATTCTCAATCCTCCTTCAGCCGTTCATAGATTTCTTGATTCACAACTCACCCCTAAATACCTTTCTTAAAATTGCCTGCGGTAATGCGTTTATCGCCTCAAGCTGCTTCTCAATAGATTTGCAAAGTTTCTCCACCTCTGCCATTTTCTCTTCAAGATAGGATGCGATGCGCCGCTGAGTTTCAAGAGGGGGGAGGGGGATATGCAAAGCACTAATTTCGTCTTTTGAAATAAATGTGAATGTAGTCTTACCACCAAGTTGTTTTATCTCATCTCTTTTATAGAGAAGGTAATATGCGACAAACTCAGAGATGACTAGTCCATCTTTAAGAACGAAAGAATTAAATTGTTGGTTAGTAGTAAGAGGAACTTTGTTTATTGCTACTTTTCCAACACTTGCGGTACAGCTTAACAATACCGAATTTAGCGGAACTAATTTTGCGTTGCTATTTTGAGAACCTTCTTCTGTTATTTTCTCTTTCGTTTGGGTCACATAATTCAATTTGCCTTCTTCTAATTCGCTTGGAGATAACCAATAAATAGAACCGTCCCAATATTCAGGATGCCCTCTACTTGGTGTTCCTCCTCCAATAATTTTTTCGCACACATCCCCCAATCTTTTTCTCTCCCACTTTTTTGCCTCCTCTGATTCGAAGACCTCACGCAGGTAGGCAGAGGGAAGCGCTTTTGCTGCTTCTAATTGTTTTTCACAGGCGCTTCTTGCACGCTCAACCTCCTGCATAAGTTCTTGAATTTTTGCGGCAATGCGACGCTGGGTTTCAAGAGGCGGGAGGGGAATTAAGAGTGATTTATATTCTTCTGCATTTATATTGGGTTGAGAAACTGTATGTTTCTTTTCTTCAATGAAATTGTAATATTGGGGAGAATGGGTGTAGTAGAAAATATAAGAAGTGTCAGCAATATCTTTCCTTATTCTGAATCTTATAAGATAAGACGCAAACATTGCATTAGGTGGAAATCCTTTATATAAAAATGTCCGTCCAATTGATCCACTTCTTGCAAATAAAATATCTCCTTCTTCAAGGGCATATTTTCTATAAGTATTTTCATCACAGTTTATGAATTTAAGAGAATTCATTTTAAGATTACCAAAATCGTCTATGTCTGTTATACGGATATAGGAATAGTTCCCTGCTTCGCTCGTCGTAGCAGTAAAGCCATACTGACAAAACTCGCACACCTCCCCCAGTTTTACCCATTTCCAACCTTCTGGTAGTTTGTATGGTTCGTTCATTTTATCAATCCTTCCTTAGCAAAACTATAATAGTCATCTTGATTTTTTCCAATAATTATATGGTCTAAAACCTTTATGTCAACGAGATTACACGCCTGGACTATGCAATTTGTAAGTTCAATATCATTTGCAGAAGGTGTTGCCTCACCAGATGGATGATTGTGAACTAATATAACAGATGCAGCGGATTTTAAAGATGCTTCTTTAACAATTTCCTTTGGGTCAACCACGGTTGCATTTAAACTCCCCATGCTTATTTCCACATTCTCAATTGGCTTGTTCTTAATATCTAAAAGAATGACATAAAAGAACTCTTTTGTAGAATCTTTGAGATATGTTCCGTGATATTCTGCCACATAACTTATTACATCCTCTGCCTGTTTTATCTTTTTCCTCTTTTCTGCTTGTTCCCTAAAAAGCCTCTTGCCAAGTTCCAGCGCTGCTTTAATTTGCACAGCCTTGGCAAACCCAATCCCCTCGATTTTGCGTATTTCCTCAATTGTTGCAGAATCAATACTTCTCAGTGAGCCAAAATGATTAAGCAATCTCTTTGATAGTTCCTCAGCACTTATTCCCTCTTTACCAGTTCTTATGATTATTGCCAGTAGTTTTGAAAGCGGTAGTTTTTCAGGTCCAAGTTTAGCAAGTAGTTCTCTTGGTCTCTCATCTTCTATCCACTGCTTAATTGGGCGGTTTTCTCTTTTTGCATTAACATGTTCTTTTATCTCTTTTCTTAACCTCTCACAATCCTGCGCGGTTTCAAACTTCAATTGATTAATGATTTCTTGTGTTTTCTCTTCGGTCAAAACTCCTTTCTTTGAGCACCTCAAAAAGATTTTTCCTTTTTTACTGCACATTGGATAAATAGCATTTGCAACTATGAATTCGCGCAATGTTTTTGGAATATTATTAAGAGTACTCATGGGGCAAAAAGCCTCCTTTTTGTCTCAAAGATAATATCTTTTGGCTCACCTAACATTTTTAAAGATTCTATCCCGCCTGCTTTAACTACCTCCGGGGCATTAAAGATATATGGATTTTCCAATTCTTCTATTCCGCCTTTCTCAAATTGCTTTGAGAGAGCGAGTAATGTTGCTTTGGTTTTTTCTGGAAAACTGGAAAGCCAATCGCTATGCTTATACTCTAAAGCATCAACACGCTCCTTTCTACTTTTCGGAGCAACACCAAAACCAATTTCCGCCAATATATCATAAAGGTCATAATCCTGCCGTTTAGTCAGCTTACGGATTAATCGCAAACCTCTACCGTCGTCTGGAAGATAATTTATAAGTTCATCTCGTTTTAGAGGATCTATCCACCTCTCACGAAGTTCGTCAAGTGTTTTGACTTTTTTAGTCAAATTAGAAGCTATCATCTGGCTGTATTCCTCAATAGTAACCATTCCCATTTTATCCCCGACTTTTGTGACAATATAAGTTCCAGCAGGATTAACACGGACATCAAATCCTTCTACACGGATAATTTTTTCTTTCCTTCCTTCTCCGGGTGGCTCTGGTGTTGATGTAGGTGGTGGTAGGGGCTCTTTCCCAAGTAAGCGTGTAGCATTTGTGTAATCATAGACACGAAACATCAATTTATTTGTAGGAAGATGAATTCTTGAGCCTCTTCCCATCATCTGCTGAAAAGCAATAGGGGAACGGACATATTTGAAAAATACTACATTTCTAAGAATTGGCACATCTACACCTGTTGTTATTAAATCAACTGTAGTTGCAATGAAATGGCTCCGTTCTGAGCCACGCAGGTCAGCAATATACTGGCTACCTCCAACCGCGGCAGTGCATTTGAAGGCATACGGTTCCAGGCGTTTCTGACCATTTTTAGTACACCAATCAGCGTAGAGATTATTCATTTCGCTTGCTACGGCGTCAGCATGGGTGTCACGCACGCAAAAGATAACAGTCTTTTGGTGAGGTCCACCGGTTTGAAGAAGCATCTCAAATAGGTCTTTACACATAGCCTTTACCCTATCTGGTAACTGGATTATATCTTCAAACGAATTGGCCTCATATTGTTCACGGATCTCATCTGCTTTAATAGGTTGGCCAGTTATTGCGTCTTTTGCTCCTCTAACTTCAATATCTTTTCGGCTTACACCCCTGATGTCAAGATTTACCTCACGACGCACGATTTCACAGGCGGAAAGATATCCATCCTCAATTCCCTGTGCCATATCGTATTCATAGACTGGCTCGCCAAAGTATTGAAGATTATTGGCAGTAATCTCCTCGTCTTCCTTTCGTTCAGATTCACTGCCTCCTTCCCAATAGCGAGGGGTGGCTGTAAGACCAATCTGAATAGCATCCGGATTTCTTCTTAATATAATGCTCCACTTGCCCCATGCACTTCTATGGCATTCATCAATAATAATGTGGCTAAAGTAGTTTTCAGGATAGTTCTCAAGAAAGAATTTTGCGTCTTCCGTTTCAGAAGCGACATTCAGTGTCTGATAGGTGGCAATTAAAATTCTGGCATTCTTTTGAGGGTTTGATGTAGTTACTTCCGCAGCATCAGTACCAAAAACATTCTGGAAGGCAAGAAGTGCTTGACTGCGCAGTTCATCTCTATCGCAAACAAATAAAGCACGACGAAGCCCTCCGGCATCTGCAATCTTTTTCAACAGGTGAACAGCTATAAATGTTTTACCTGCACCTGTGGCAAGGAAGAGAAGCAATCGCTTCTTACCTTGAGCAATCTTCTCCAATGCTGCCCGGATAGCAGCATCCTGATAATAGCGTCTGCTTGCCTCTCCACCAGGATATTGAACCAATAGCGGTTTAGCCTGCTCGCTAGATAGGGAAAACTCAAGTCCTTTCTCGTAGCGCTCACGAAGTTCAGAAGGTGTGGGAAATAAATCAAGTGGCTTGGGTTGGGAAGTCTTGCCTGTAAATTGGTCATATTCTACAAAAAGATAACCATTAGAAGAATAAACAAAAGGAACATGGTTTAAACGGGCGTATCTTTTTGCTTGCTCAAGTCCTTTATCAGGTGGCTCGCTACTTTTCTTCGCTTCAATTAATGCAACCGGTATAGGTGGACTGGCAATGTTAACACGGATACATAAAAGATAATCAATTCTACCCCTTTCTCTTCGTCTCGGCTTTCCATCTATAATATCAATCCCGCGCTCAGTTTCCTCCCGACGAATAAGGTCCTCTGTCCACCCCTTTTTATGAAGTGCAGGGTCAATTAGTTTTGCCTTGGTATCTGCTTCAGTTAAGAGATTATTTAATCCATTCATATCTATGCCTCACTATCATAGTAAAAATGTGCCATTTCCGATAACGTTCCCAGCATAAAGTAAGCCCAGCCCTTTTCTATCATTTCTCTATGCACTGCTAAAACGTAAATATTTACTGAAACTCATTGTTTTAATTTTACTTTTTAACTTTTCAATTTTCAAATTTTCTTTTTATATTTTACCACAACCTAATTATACCTTCCCAAGATTTTGTCAAGTCCGGCAGAAAACATAGCGGATTCGCCTTGTATTGTGGTGAAAGATACCAAAACCCTTGATAAACAAAGGATTTTAGATTTTTTAAAAAACTTGACAAAAATTAGTATGTAATAAGAGGAAGAAAATATGGAAGAGAGAAAACTAAAAAAGAGAAAGCAGTAAAGAGGCATCATCTATAATTTGTATAGAAAAAAGATGTTATTTAAAAGTGATAAAGAGAAAAAAATATAAAAACTATCTACCAGTTTATTTTTGTTGCAGATAAGAAAAGAAAAAGAAAATTTTATAAACATAAAGACAAAATATCACCAATTAAATAACTGGGTAGATACATAGAATTGCTGAAATTTACCATATAAACAATGAGAGAATAAAGTATGAAGACCTACTAAATCAGAAATATACACATCTTGGACAAATAGAAGTTATAAAAAGTATGAAACGTGATTGCCAGGGCATTACCTTATTTGTAGGTCATCCAGAAATACCATTTGTATAG